>Ga0194111_10000009_pt1:0-137500 | contig 279695 bp, 268 predicted proteins | sample TA2KigC300mmetaG_FD_146194 | JGI IMG/M metagenome (GOLD analysis project Ga0194111, IMG submission 146194) | Freshwater microbial communities from Lake Tanganyika, Tanzania - TA2015033 Kigoma Deep Cast 300m | ecosystem: Environmental > Aquatic > Freshwater > Lake | place: Tanzania...
GCCTGGAGAATAGACTATAATGAAAACAGGCCGCATAGTTCGTTGAAATACTTAAGCCCCATGGAGTATGCTAAATACGACCAGAAAACTCTAATTCATAGTTTCCTATAAAATGGGGTAGGGTCAACTTGCCAAATCCAGAGTGCGTGTTGACTGTCATAACCCGCTGATCCAAAAACTCACGCTTAGCGAGTCCTGCTGAGAACTCAGGCCTTTAACTTCATTGAATTCAAACTGAGTTAGATTCTTCGGTCGCTACGCTCCCTCGAAATAGCAGCTAATCACTGGTAAACATTCTCCCAACAATATGTTTGCCCCAGCTTGCTTCTTAGATGTACAATAATGTGCAATGCAAACAACAGCTACAATGTTACGGAATAACAAGTTAACAGCAGTGCGGTTGAAGTCAAAAGGAGGGGAAAGATGAGAATGGAAACATCCAGGCAACAGCAGGTTTTTGCCACCCAGAAGACTGCAGGTGCTGCCGGCTCATTTTTTGAGCCATCCGAGCGCATATCAAGTATCAAGGCCGATCTTTTTGCTACGCCTTATTCTATCTGCCTGGAACGTCCTGGCTTGCTGGAGGAGTTCTGGCGTTCTCCTGATGGCCGCAAGGCTAAGACTGAACATCCATTGGTGCAGCGCGCCCTTGCCTTGTCCTATATCTTCTCGCACCGTAAGCCCCACATCTATAGCGGAGAACTCATCATTGGCAACATGACCTCAAAGCGCATTGCCGCAAACTATTATCCGGAGGGCGGGTCGGTCAATATTCTGTTGGACATCTTTCGTCTCGAGCGGCGGCGGATACCGCTCAAGCTCACGACTCGCGAGAAGTGGCACTTGCTGGGCATTGGGCTCCGCAACATTCAAAGGAGTGTGGCAGGGCGGACTCTACTCAGGTTTGGCCGTTTTTCACACTTCCTCGACTTCTTTCTGGCCAAGCGCTACTTCATAACTGAAGAGGCAGGTATTGCCCACCAGGTTGGCGGCTATTGGAATGTGGTTCACCATGGCCTCCGTCGTGCCGACGAGATGGCGGCCCAGTGTTTAGAAGCTGGAACCACTGCAGATGGTACCCCTCTTACCCCAGATCAGCGTGCCTTCTACCGATCCGTCCGAATCACCATCGATGGTATTCGGCAGATGGCTGCGAACCTATCGGATGAGGCTGAGTGGCTCGCTGGTGCTCCGGGGACCACGGTGGAGCGTCGGGTGGAACTCCAGGAGTTGGCAAGCGCCTGTCGTAAAGTGCCCTACGAACCAGCGAGAAACTTCCAAGAAGGGCTTCAGTCATGCTGGCTTGTCCATTTGGCACTGAATCTTGAGGACTTCGAGCAAGGCTTATCCTTTGGGCGTCTCGACCAAATCCTTTACCCACTTTACCTCCGCGACATTAAGAGAGGGCATCTCACCCCTGAGCGAGCTGTGGAGCTTTTGGCCAGCTTCGAACTAAAAACTTGCGAGACAATGCCCATCTATTGCGAGCGAGTAGACCAATTTTTCAGCGGGAACGGGGTTTCTCAAGGTATTACCATGGGAGGGACAGACGCTGAAGGTAACGACGTGACGAACGAGCTCTCTGGTCTAATCCTCGAAGCCTACGCACAAATTTGCACGCGCGAACCAGCTTTGCACGTCAGAGTGCACAAAGGAACTCCTACCTGGTTCCTTGAAAAAGCCTCTCAAGTGGTCCAGCTAGGTTGCGGCAAGCCGTCCTTCTTCGGCGATTCATCCGTGGTTCAGGCTCTGCAGGAAGCCGGCATGACGAGGGCCCATGCGCGAGATTATGCGGTAATCGGTTGTGTCGAGATGGCCAGCCAAGGTCGGACATACAACTCCTCCGACGCTGCCCTTTTCAATCTTCCTCTTTGCCTGGAATTAGCCCTTAACCAAGGCCGGCGCTTTATGAGTTGGGGCTTTAAGGGCAGCAGGTTAGGCGCTGCCACCCCACCAGTCACCGACATGCGCACCTTCGAGGATGTAGTAAAGGCATTCCGGGCCCAAGTATGCAATGCAGTAGATGAAATGGCCAAAGTAATCGGGTGGCTGGAGGATGGCTACCGCGTCTGGCGGCCCACCCCTGTGAACTCCATAATTACTGATGGTTGCCTCGAGCGCGGCCGAGATGTAACTTGGGGAGGAGCCGTTTACGATCTCACTTCAATCCAGATTGTCGGCCTTGCGGATGTGGGCGATTCACTTTACGCCCTCAAGAAGATTGTTTTTGACGACCGCCGTATTACCCTCCGGGAGTTTGTCCGAATCCTCAAGGCCAACTTTCGGGGATACGAGGCCTTCCAAAGTGAACTGGCCAATCGCTTGCCCCGTTATGGCAACGGCGATGCCGAAGTTGACCGCATGACCCAGATTGCTGCTGACGTCTTCTCAGAGGCAGTCAGCACCCACGTTAATGCCCGTGGAGGCCGATATGTGACAGGAATTTATTCTATGACCTGCTATATAGGCTTCGGCCACATTACTGGCGCTCTGGCTAATGGGCGACCAGCCGGTCGGCCACTATCGAACGGTCTCTCGCCCGTTAATGGAGCAGACCGCCGCGGCCCCACAGCCATGCTGCGCTCAGCGGCTTCGCTCGACAGCCGCAAGTGGGCTAACTGCTGTGCCCTCAATCTCAAGTTCGACAAAAAGGTTGTCCAAGGGACAGCCGGTTGGCGGGCCATCTCAAGCATCCTCGACGCCTATTTCAACCAGGGCGGTATGCAGCTTCAGATAAATGTATTAGATGCTGATATGCTTCGGGCGGCCAAGGACGATCCTGCTGCTTACCCGGGAATCGTCGTTCGCGTGGCAGGTTACTGCGCCTACTTCAACGATCTCCAACCGGCCGTCCAAGACGAAATCATCGAAAGGACGGCGCATGGAATCGGATAGGTGGGCAGACAACAGGATCCGTTGATTTTCTCAGTCCAGCACTTCTGCTTGCATGACGGCCCTGGGATACGGAGTTTGGTCTTTTTCAAGGGTTGTCCGCTCCGCTGTGATTGGTGTCAAAACCCGGAGTCATGGAGCGCAAAACAGGAACTGGGCTTTAAGGCACATCTCTGTATCGACTGCCGGACCTGTGTAAGCGTTTGTCCTGAAAAAGCCATGCGCGCTTCCGGTCATAGAGATCATAAACTCTGTCGCTTGTGCTTTACCTGTGCAAGCCGGTGTCCATCCGGAGCTCTCGTGTGCTTTGGGATCTCCCGCTCTGTTGGATCGATAATGGAGGAACTCCGCCCGGAATACCCTTTTTACAGGGCCTCTAAAGGGGGTGTCACTTTTACGGGCGGAGAACCGACTATGTTTGCTGGCTTTGTTTTCGAACTTGCCCGTAGTTTAAGCCAGGAGGGCATACACTTGGTTCTGGAAACCTGTGGGCACTTCAACCTGGAAGGGGATTTGCAACCAAGTAGGCCATCCAATGATGTGCAACGTTGTGGCACCGACGGGCTGCGGGGACTGGTGTGGGACCTCTTATCAGAAATCGACCTTGTTCTTTTCGATGTGAAGGTTTTCGATGATGCAAAGCATCGAACTCTTTGCGGGACAGGGAACAGTGTCATTAAGCGAAATATCCACGCCCTTGCAAACTTGGCCAACCATGATGAGGGGCCTGCTGTCTGGCCGCGCCTGCCGATTGTTCCGGGGCTAACCGATACCGTGGAAAACCTCCACGAATGGGCCCATTTTCTTTTGGAGAGCGGTTTATCTTATCTAACTCTTGTTCCCTACCACAACCTGGGCGAGTCAAAACGGGCATGGCTCGGTATCAAGCCCGGCCCAGAGATAAGGACACCGGTTAACGAAGCATTGGAAGCGGCCCGGGAGATTCTGGCCAGGAATGGAATCACTTGTTATGCCCCCGGAGAGGAGGACTGGTCAACAATAAAAAGATGGCGGCACCGCAAAAATCAAATTGCAGGCTAATTTACAACCTATTTTGCCTTCCGCAAAAGATGCTACAAGGCCGCTTTTTACGTTTTGCAGGCTATTTTGGGGGTTGCAATGTCGCTTGCACTCCTCACAATGACACCTTAATTTGCAGGCTCATTGAGGTAATGCTATGGAATGCGTGCTGTTTGAGAAATATGCGGGCTTAAAGAACAACATCGCGTGGAAGAGTTTGGGAAATTTCCCCACGCCGGTAAGAAGGCTGGAGAAATTGGGGAGGGAAATTGGCTACGAAAATATCTGGATAAAGGAAGATAACAAGTCATCGGAATACTATGGCGGGAATAAGGTGCGAAAACTGGAGTTCACACTTCCTGATGCCCTTCGTAAGAAAAAGAAGACTATTATGACATATGGCGGAATAGGCACCAACCACGGTCTGGCCACCGTTATACACGGCAGTCGCCTGGGGCTGAATACTCTTCTGTTGCTGGTGGAGCAGCCGGTTACGGCTCATATTCAAGAAAACCTTCTTCTTGACCGACATTTCGGGGCAGAACTTTGTTATGCCCAAAATACTACCAGAGCGGCATTAAGGACAATTTGGTACTTTTTGTCAAAAATGGGAAATGTCTATTATCTTCCTCCCGGTGGTTCTTCCGTGCTTGGCAGTCTGGGCTTCGTTGCCGCCGCTTTTGAATTGAAAAGGCAAATTGATGCCGGAGAGATCCCGGAGCCGAAATACATCTTTGTTGCTTTAGGCTCTAAGGGAACCATGGCTGGGCTTCTGGTTGGAACTAGATTAGCTGGGCTGAGTTCGAAAGTGATTGGTGTGCGGGTTGCTTACTTATGGCTGGCAAATGAGAAAGCAACAGCGAAGCTGGCCAATAACGTAATCCATTTGATGGGGAGGTACGATAAGTCGGTGCCCGCGATTAAGTTCAGTGAAGAAGACGTGCAAGTATTACATGATTGTTGTGGCGGAGGTTATGGTGTGCCCACCGCTGAAGGTAGGGAAGCGATTGAGATCCTAGAAAGAGCGGAAAACATGGAGTTAGACCTGACTTATACAGGTAAGACTTTTGCTGCCCTTCTTAATTTCGTGAAGACTAACAAGGAGCTTAACAATGCCCCGATCCTTTACTGGCACACTTATAATTCAGTTGACCTCACCACGATCATAAAACAAGATCATGATTACAGGAAGCTACCAAAGGCATTCCACCAGTTTTTCAAAACGAATTTTATACCTTCTATAGAATAGAGGTGATGCCATGAAGAAATCCAAAGATGCAACCGAGTTAGGTCTCAAAAGGACATTGGGTTTACTGGACACGGTGTCTATCGAGGTGGGTGCCATAATCGGCGCCGGCATTTTTGCCTTAACTGGCATAGCCATCGGGATATGTGGCGCAGCAGTTCCCATAGCCTTCCTCATAGCGGCTTTACCTATGATACTTGCGGTGCTGCCGCTCGGTATGTTGGGTTCGGCGCTGCCCACGGTTGGCGGCAGCTTCAGATATCCGAGCCGGATATTCTCTCCATTTTGGGGGTTTCTAGGGGTGTGGGGGGTCATGATGGGAATACTCGTGGGCGGGCTGCCGCTATATGCCTATACCTTTGCCGATTACCTCATAACACTTTTTCCATCCCTATCCAGAGTCGGTATAGCCGTGGCTGCCTTAACCTTTTTCTCCCTGGTAAATCTGGTTGGTATAAAAGCGGCTGGCAATGTGCAGGTTGTCATGTTTGTGATATTGATAGCCGCTTTGCTTACGTATATTGTGGGTGGGATACCTAATATCGAGGTTTCAAATTTGACACCTATGTTTCATAGAGAAATTGCAAGTGTAGCCATCGCCTCAGCCTTGCTTTTCTTTGCTTACATGGGGGCGAACTTTATTATAGATTTGGGTGCCGAGATAAAAGATGCCGGCAGGACCATACCCCGCTCGTTTGCCATATCGATCCCGGTAGTTGTTGTTCTGTACACGCTGATCGGACTGGTTGACGTGGGCGTAGTTCCCTGTGCAGTCAGTGCTAATCAACCTTTATCTGTATCGGCGGGCAAATTTCTTCTCGGGCCACTGGCCACATTCTTTACTGTCGGTGGTGGGCTATTGGCTATGGCAACTACGTTAAATGCGACATTTATGTTCGGTGCCAGGTATATCTTGGTCTTTGCTGACGATGAAATAGTTCCAAAACCCTTAGCCGCGGTGAGCAAAAAGTTCGGCACACCTTATTGGGGCTTGCTCTTCATGTACCTTGTCTCTTTGGCTGCCCTGCCCATGGGAACGAGTTCTCTTAAAATCTTCGGTATAACTGCGTCCATCGGTTCCATCGTATTGCTCATTCCGATACTTATCGCTGCCTTTTTGTTGCCCCGTAGGATGCCAGATGTTTATGAGAAGGCACCTTTTAAGCTAAAGGGATTCTGGCTTTGGTTACTGCCGGGCTTAGCCATATTGTTTGGCGCCTTTTTCATAGCTGCGCTCGGGATGGAAAGCCCAATTGGTTTCGCCCTTTTCATCGGCTGGATGATTGTGGGTGTCATTTATTACGTTGTGAGGGATCGCTATCTGAAGACGAAGAGAGGGATAGACCTGAAGGACATAGCCAAGAAGAGTATCTAGTCCGGGGCATATACAGCATTGATGGAGTCAGGTCACGGCTGTCACAAGATGAGTTTTCGTGCAATCATCAATTGATCAGCCAAACAGAGCATGCTTCTGACCTTACAAAATGACTTTACGTTGGTCGATCTCGCTCTGTCCGTGCTTTTTTGTCCTTCCACAGAGTCTCACCCTTAATGAACCAGGAAATCCCGAAAGCCCATATCATAAACGATTCCAGCCAGAACACGGGCTTGATGGCAGATATAGTAGTATTCTTCCAGAGCAGGTAGTACAGTCCCGTTAACACTATGCATGCCAGCATGACCAAGCCGCAGGCTACATAGATTCTGTTCCGTATCTTCTTTTCGGATTGCTCCGGGTCTCTGGACTTAATAACACCAAAGCGAAAGCTGGTTAGAGTACCCCGTAACCCCTTCGGTGATTCCACCGTCTTCGTGAAGAGAAACAATGAGAAAAATGACAACACCAAAAACAGGCCAACCGCGGATGAGAAGTGCATGATTCTCTCCCAACTCACGCCACTGTTAGGGAAGAATGCCACACCCAATGCAAACAGACATGCTAGATATCCCGCTACATCATCCACGGTCTCATAGCCTTTATAGGTACACAGGAACCAGGCAATTACGAATAGAATGCCTACCAAAGCATCTCGCGTTCTCATGCTATAGTAATCGCTGATGGAATCCTGGAGCTCGAAAGACCACCCGGACAAAGCAAATCCCCACATCATCAACACAACAGGCAGTGCAACACCGAGAATACCCATGATCCGACGAAGCCTCAAATGGGATACCAGCGAAAGTTCTTCTATGCTCTTTTGTTTCATTTTGTGCTTCACCTCCTCGTAACAGATGCCGGTCCAACCTGTGTATCAAATAAATAGCTATTATGCCCGATGATAACACGGGAGCCTAACTATAACAAGGCTCTCAGGCGCTGACTTTTTGTTTGGTGTTAGCGAACTGAACAAAACCGAGATTTGTTAACAAGAGGGAGTGATTGTTAGCTTTCCACTGCACAGAAGCCAGAAGTGGTCAGGATTTATCGGCACCCAAACCCTTACGCTCGAGCCAGGCATCTTCAGCGTGGAGATAGCCCAGGATGGCCTGGCTAACCACGTAGCGGATGGGTTCAGGTGGCCAGGGAAAGATGTGCCGGTTCACGGGGAAGCATTCGGTCCACTTGGTCTTCTTCTCCAGCAGCAAATCGGCTAAAACCTCCCCATTCAGATGTGCCAAGGAGACACCGTGTCCCATGCAGCCCAGACTGTATACGGCGCGCTTATCACCAAGATAACCCAGCGCCGGCACCATATCCATAGGCACGGATACAGGCCCGCCCCAGCGGTCAGTTATCTTGATGTCTTTGAGAGTGGGGAATAACTCGACAATATCCTGTTCCAGTGCGGTAAAGATGCGCTCGTCGTAGTCATTTTCCATGTTGCCGCCATAGGTTATGTTGATATCTCTGCCGCCCATAAGCAGGCGGTTGTCCGGAGTCAGCCGATAGTAGTGCACTAAGTTACGGTAGTCCTCCACGCCCTCACGCTTTTTCCAGCCGATTGGCTTCAAGCGCTCCGGCCTGAGTGGCTCGGTTAGCACGATGTAGGTCCACACCGGCACTTGTTTGTGGCGCAGTAGTGGAATCTGGAGTGAGTAGGCATTGGTAGCTAGGGCAAGCTTATCGGCAGTTACACTGCCGTTGGGTGTCTTTACCTTAAAGACATTGGCTTCACGATTGATCTCGTCCACCGGCGTGCGCTCATAAACCTGCGCACCGAACTTAGTAGCTACGCGTTTCATCTCGCGCGCCAGTTTGGCTGGGTTGACCAGTGCGCAGCGCGGCTCCCACCAGGCACCGAGGTATAACTCCGAGTTCACCCGTGCCCTTGCGGCATCAGCCTCAAGCCAGTCAATGCCTTCCAGTCCCAACGACTTCGCCAGTTCCACTTCGCCCCTGATGCGCTTTACGTAGGCTGGTGTGGTAGCCATGCGTAAGAAGCCAGTACGCTCGTAGTCGCAATCCAATTTGTGTTCGGCCACTAGCTCACCTATTATGTCAACTGCGCGCTCCATGTAGTGGTGTGATTGGCTGGTTTTCTCCGCGCCAAAAAACGCCTTGGTAATAGACATCATCAGGCCAAATGTGGTCATGGCAAAGCCAGCATTGCGGCCGGAAGCACCGTAGCCCACCACTTCGCTTTCCAGCACGGCTACATTCAGCGAAGGTTCGGCCTTCTTCAGGAAGAACGCTGTGGCAATGCCGCAAAAACCGCCCCCTATGACGACCACGTCGCACTTTAAATTGCCTGCTAGAGGCGCGCTTTCCTGGTAGTCTCCCGAATGTGCCAGCCAAAAGCTTTTCGTTCTATAGTCTTCAGCCATGCTCCACCCCCTGTGTAAATAATCGCGTGTCGGTGCCGTGCTTTTTTCTGGCAAACGAGTGGGCTCATTGTATTCACGGACTTAGCTATTGTCAAGGTCTATCAAATGACGGATTGAATGACCTGCCCCCCGAAAACTGAGCCAGACAAAATGCGAGTTTTGTGGGATGATTGGAGATGCCCCCTTTTCTGTACCACCGATAATGCGAGTTTTGTGGTTTTTCAACTAACTGCTGCTCCAGACAGCGCAAACTCTCTTGGAGGTAGGTTACCCAGGGCGCCATGTGGCCTTTCTCTATTATAGTACAAACGCCACTCCTCGACTTTTTCCCGTGCGTCTTCCAAAGATAAAAACCAGTTTTCGTTCAGACATTCCTGCCGGAACCGGCCGTTAAATGATTCAATGAAAGCATTATCTGTGGGCTTCCCTGGACGGATGAAGTCTAGCTCCACACCGTTCAAATATGCCCACTGATCCAGCCGCTTCGAGGTAAATTCCGGACCGTTGTCTACTCTTATGGTTTTGGGTAAGCTTCTTTCCCTGGCTATATTCATCAATACCTCCACAACACGTTGACCACCTATGCTCCTGTCTACCTCTATCGCCAGACTCTCACGGGTAAAGTTATCCACTAACGTTAACAGCCTGATTCTCTGGCCGTTAAACAGCTCATCACTCATGAAGTCCATAGACCAGCTCTCACCTGCACTTTGAGCCGCAGGGATTTCCTCTCGCCTGCATGCAGTAACATGCCTCCTGGGTCTCTTGGCACGCATTATAAGACCTTCCTGCTTATAGAGCCTATAAACCCGCTTGTGATTGACCTCCCAACCTTCTCTTTCAAGGAGCACATGTATTCTCCTGTAGCCATAACTTACCCTCGCCTGCGCCAGATCACGAATTCTTACCCTCAGGGCAGCCTGCTCATCTGCCATACTCCTGTAGTAGTATGTAGATCTCTGAAACACCAACACACTACATGCTCTTCGCTTGCTTGCGCTGTAGCAGACCCGCAATGTCTCAACCTGTTCCCGCAGTTGAGCAGGCTTCAGGGCTTTTTTCGCAACACATCCTGAAGCATCTGCTTATCAAGGCTCAAGTCTGCTACTAGCTGTTTCAGCTTTCTGTTCTCCTCCTCCAGGACTCTCAATCTCCTCACTTCTGCCACACCCATGCCGACATATTTCTTCTTCCACCGGTAGAAGGTCTGTTCGCTGATGCCCATCTTCCTGCAAATATCAGGAACAGCTGTCCCTGACTCTGCTTGCCTCAGGGCGAAGGCAATTTGCTCCGCGGTGTACCGGGACTTCTTCATGGGATGCTCCTCCTTTATGATTGTTAATCATCCCACAAAACTCGCATTTTGTCTGGCTCAGTTTTCGGGGGGCAGGTCAATCTCCAAATGCTTGCTGGATTAACTTAAGAAGTGGTATAACTATTGGGGGGCAGGTCACCTTCATCAAATACTTGATGAAATCCAGCTAATGACTATCGACTGCCGACTAAGAAGGGGGTAAAGTGAAAAGCATAGTAGGCATATTGTTCACATTAATTCTGGAAATTTCCCTTTTGGTGGGGTGTATGCCGAAGCAGGTCAAGGTGCCGTCTGACGAGGTGACACTTCAGCTTAAGTGGGTGCATCAGGCGCAGTTCGCTGGCTTCTATGTAGCCCAGGAGAAGGGCTACTACGCCGAGGAGAACATCAATGTCACCTTCCTGAAAGGCGAGGCAGGCAGTAATAATATAGAGCCATTAGTCTCCGGGCAGGCAGATTTCCTGGTTGAAGCCCCCGAGGTAGTTCTTGCATACAGCAGTCCACACAAACCAATAGCCATAGCGACAATATACAGGCGCAGCCCGATTGTGTTTATCGCCCTGGCAGATTCAGGTATCCGTAAACCATCCGATTTTTTAGGACAGTCAATGGCTGTAACAGCTGGTAGTCTTGACGCCGAAGTGCAACTCAAAGCGATGATGGAAAAACTGGACTTGGATGTAAATGAAATCAAGATGATGCCTTATGCCTATGACTATTCATCTTTTTTGAATCGGGAAGTAAAGATAACCTGCGGTTACTCAACAGGTGCCGTCATACGTTTGCGCCAGAAAGGTTACCAGGTAAATCTTATCTGGCCTAGTGACTATGGTATCGACATGTATTCTGACACTATATTTACTACTGAACGATTGATTGCAGAAAATCCCGAGCTGGTTACCCGCTTCCTGCGCGCCTCCCTCAAAGGATGGCAGGAGGCGGTGGGTAATCCTCAGATGGCTGTAGAGATGACACTAAAATATGCTAAAGAACCTGAACTTGAACTCCAGAGCAAGATGATGGAAGCTCAACTGCCGCTGGTGCACACCGGCGAGGACCAGATAGGCTGGATGAAAGCCGAGCGGTGGGAAGGCATGTACCAGATATTGCTGGAGGAAGGGATCATTACCGCTCCCTTTGATGTGAACCAGGCATATACCATGCGGTTCCTGGAAGAAATCTACGGAGTTAAAGCCAGGTGAAGCTTACACCCAGGCTGACTATCCTTTTCCTACTGCTTGCTATTGTGCCCATGGTCATCGTGGGCTACCTGGCCTACGAAAACGGGCGGCGGACAATAGAGCAGCAGACCATAAGTCACCTTATCTCCACCAACATACTCAGAGAAGCCGAGCTTGAAAGATGGGTGCATGGCAACGAGCAAAGTATAGAGGAGCTGGCTCAACGCCCCCTAGTCAGTGAGTACGCCGCAGTGCTGGTATCATGTGACACATCTGACCCCGCATATGGCCAGGCCCAGAAAAGCACCATCGAGGACCATCTGAAACCTCGGTTGCAATATGGGGGGTTTTTCGAGCTGTTCATAATATGTCCCCGTGATGGGCTGGTACTGGCTTCTACGAACGAGAGGCAAGAGGGCACGTACAAAAAAAGTGAACCTTATTATATCGGGGGCAAGACCCGCACCTATGTCCAAGATACCTACTATTCCACCACGCTGGAGCAGTCGGTTATGGTCATCGGCACACCCGTCAAGGACAGGCAGGGCAACCTGATTGCCGTCCTCGCCGGCCAAGTTAACCTGGTCGAGCTGTCCAAGATTATGGAGCAGCGCAGCGGCCTGAGCCAGACCGAGGACACCTACCTGGTAAATAAGTTCAACTTCTTCATCACCGAGCCACGGTTTGGCAAGGGCTATTCCTTGAAGAAAGCAGTCCACACCCAAGGCGTGGAAGCTGCCTTGACGGGCAAAGATGGCGTGGGCTTCTACAAAGACTACCGCGACGTGCCCGTCATCGGCGCTTACACATGGCTGCCATCTTTTAACGTCTGCATCATCACAGAGATAGACCAGGCTGAGGCTTTTGCGCCAATCATCCGGCTGGGATGGGTGGTGGCTGGCAGCATCTTTGCCGCCGCCCTGGCCGCGGCCTTGCTGGCCTTCCTCTTTGCCCGCACCATCACCAGACCGTTACACCTACTGGTCAAAGGCGCTGAGGAGATCGGTGACGGCAACCTGGAGTACAGGGTGGGCACGGCCTCAAAGGACGAAACCGGCGAGCTGTCGCGTGCCTTTGACCGCATGACCGCACAGCTTAATGAGACAATGGTCTCCAGAGACGAACTAGCTGAGAGCGAAGAGCGTTTCCGTCTCGCTGCCGCCAGCGCCAGCGACCTCATCTGGGATTGGGACATGACCAGCGGAAGGCTAGACTGGCACGGCAGAATCGATAAAATACTGGGCTACGGGCAAGCTGAATTCCCCCGCACCCGAGATGCCTGGGAGAAGGCCATCCACCCCGACGACATCGACCGCGTCAATGCCACGCGGGACGGCCACCTTAAGAAAGGCACGCCCTATGCCGAAGAGTACCGAATCAAGCGCAAGGACGGCGCCTACCTTTACTGGACAGACCAGGGTACTGCCCTGCGAGATGAGAACGGCCAGCCCTACAGGATGATCGGCGCCTGTAGTGACATCACCGAGCGCAAGAAGGCTGAAGAGTTGAGGAGACAACTGGAGCTAAAGGCTCAGGTGACAAGCCGTCTGGCTTCTGTGGGCGAGATGGCAGCCGGTGTTGCCCACGAGATAAATAACCCTCTCACCGCAGTCGTCGGCTATGCCCAGTTGCTTATGGACCGAGAGGACGTCCCGCCGGGCATCAGGAGCGATTTGGAAGCTATCAATGACGGCGCTCGACGCGTGGCCGGCATCATCCAGAGGCTGCTTGCCTTCTCTCGCCAGACTGAGCCGCAGCAAAAGCTGGTGGATATCAACGAGCTTATAGAGAGTACACTCGTCCTGCGAGCTTATCACCTGAGGGTCAACAACATTGAAGTTGTTACACGGCTGACTACTGATGTGCTCGAAACTGTGGCTGACCCGGGTCAGATCCAGCAGGTGCTGCTCAACTTAATCGTCAACGCCGAGATGGAAATGAAGCTGGCTCACGGCAAGGGCAAGATCACCATAACTACGGAGAAGAGCCATAACACCATAAAGATATGCTGCCAGGACGATGGCCCGGGAATAAGGCCAGCGGTCATGGATAGGATATTCGACCCCTTTTTCACCACCAGAGAGGTAGGTCAGGGTACAGGGCTGGGCTTGAGCCTGTGCTATGGCATAGTAACCGAACATAAGGGAAAGATATACGTCGAAAGCAAGCCGGGCAATGGTGCTACCTTTATCGTTGAACTACCTGTAGTCACCGAAGCCGTACTGCCAAAGCCGCCCAAGCCAGATGTTAAAAAATCTCAGAAGGCGGGCAAAGTCAGGATACTGGTGGTGGATGATGAACAAGTGATAAGGGACGTTGTCAATCGGGTGCTAACTGGTGAAGGGTACAAGGTAGAGACTGTAGATAATGCTGCTGATGCTCTGAAGAAAATTGAGAGCCAGAAATACAAGCTCATCCTGGTGGATATCAAGATGCCAGGCATAAGTGGCGTGGACTTCTACAAGCGTATTCAAAAGATAGACAAATCGTTAGCCCGGAGAGTGGTCTTCATCACCGGCGGTATTATGGGTGCCGATACTGAAAAGTTCCTCTCCGAGACTAAAGTTGCCCATATTGACAAGCCTTTTAATCCTGAGCAGTTGAGCGGAGAGGTGAAGCGCGCTTTGACCGGAGGTCAGTAGTAAGTTGCATCCCGCTGCACAGTAGCCCGTTTTGTGACATTGGAGCCAAGCATAGGTTCAGGGGGCTGCTATGACACGACATTACGCCATGGCTCTCCTGAGAGCTGCACAGCAACAGATGCTTTGCACTCCAAGTACATGGGGTGTTGGAATTATCAGCCAATCATGCTACTTTATAGGCCGAGGGGGTACTCGAATCGTCTTGCCAACCCGGGTAATTTGAGCACCTGGCTAGGTGAAAAGAGGGCTGTGCCGGAAGGGAAATCCGTATCTGGGATGCGGTGAAATTGCACGAAAATTAACAACTGGCTTTTAATCAGGGTGTCACAGGTTCGAATCCTGTACGGCCCACCACTCCGATAAAATCAAGAACTTTCAGAGTATCCTTGCCTTGATTTAGCAGTGGCATCAGCAGTAGAAATGGCGAGTGGGGCCTCGGCCAGTCAGCAAGTCATGGATGGCCACGCCAGCTCAGCAAGTTTTTGCACAAGCTGCTTACGCTCGGTATCATCACGGCTGATTGACCGAAAACCGATTATCTTTCCCTCATTATCACGCAAAAGAGAGACTGAGTTTTCTAAGAATATTTGTGTTCTACCCTTTTTAGTAATTGCAAAATGATACGATTTTAGGGACTCGCCTGTCCGGTAGACTTTATTCCAGGTCTTATACACGCCCTCTACATCCTCCTTGGGCACATAGAAGCGATAGTTCATACCGATTAAATCTTCTTTAGCGCATCCGAATTGGCGACAAATTGAGTCATTGACAAAGGTGATATTTCCAGCAAGGTCTACCTCGTAGTAGCCTTCTTCCATCTCATCCAGCATGGCCCGATATCTCTCCTCCGACCGTCTTAAAGCTTCCTCCGCACGCTTATGTTCAGTAACATCGCGGCCAATACCACGGAATCCGATAATCTCTCCTTGCTCATTCCTTAATAGAGAAGCCGAGGTCTCAGCAATCACAGTGGTACCATTCTTATGAGTGACTTCATAAGTAAGATTTTTGATCGTCTTTCCGGTATTATAGACTTTATTGAAGGCCTGATACACAGCTTCAGCACCCGCTTCGGCTATATGGTCTCGAAAGTTCATTTCTAGCAGCTCTTCTCTAGCGTATCCTAGAAGACGACACAGCGAATCACTAACGAAAGTGAAATTACCATCAAGGTCTACCTCGAAATAGGCATCTTGCATCTCCTTCAAGATAGCCCGATACCTCTCCTCCGAGTCTGTTATGGCTTCTTCCAACCGCTCGTGTTCGATGAGGTCCACAAGGCTTCCCACGGCGGCCTGATTTCCTCTGTATTCAGTTGAGGTGGCTTTCTCTAGTACCCAAATTGCCTTGCCATTACCGTTCTTCTTTCCGTTCTTCTTTATAGGCATGTGCTCATAGGACAGTAGATGGTGGCCATTCGAGTTTTCTGTTGCCTTCTTCCCGACTGCTTCTTTATCATCAGGATAAATGTGATCCAGAGAGTGCATACCTCTCAGTTCTTGCTCTGTATAGCCTTCTAGCTCCTGGCGCAGTGAGTTAACATGCTGAGATTTTTTTCCATTCTGGACAATGTAAATATCTGTCCCAGCACAATGTATCGCAACTTGAGCCAATTCTGCGAAATCGTTCATCTTGAGTTGTTTATTTACCTGCCTCTTTTGTTTAGATGAGTCACCACGTCTGCCTGGTAAGTTCGGTCATTTATCGTTAACTTCATCTAGTTCCAATATACTACCCCATAGGACTATTGTAAATAGCCTAAAGGTAACGTTGTGTATAGTAAAAAGGTAATATGAGGTAATATGAGCTAACAAACGAGGGTACTAGGCTGAACGTTGGTAGCCTGCCACACCGTACCCACCACACATTGCGCCCTAATTGGTAGCTAGGCAAGCTATACAGCTTCACCAGCTTTGCAATGTTGGCAGCGATTCAGAAGCCCGACTCATGGCTAAAAATTACCGGAATTTGCGGCATACTTAAACTACTTTTGAGACTGAAACAAAGAGGTTAACTTCTCGGAAAGCACCACCATGAGTCCCTTTGCCATTTCTATGCCACCGATTACACGTGCAAAATCTGCCTGACCTGGTGTGACCTCTCCACCCAAACTAACAAACTCTGCCGCTGCCTCAGCAACCTTGATACAATTCGAAAGTACTTGCTCAAATTCCTTCTTTGCCTCTTGCAACTCCTTCTGCTTAGGTTCGGACAGATTTTGGACATGGTCCAGCACCGGGCGCAGCTTTAACCCCTCCATCAAGTCCAGGGGTGAAGCTGGCAGTCCATCCTCACCCTTCTTGATAACAATGCTAATAACAGGGAGCGCTTGTTCATACAGCAGCATAAATTCTCGAAACCATTCACTTTCCTCCGCTTTCCGTTTCTCTGATTTGCCTAACCCTACACTTTTCTGCGTACTAGCAGCCACAGCTAATCCAGGACCCCCCGAGCGCTTCCCCCAGCAATTGCGACATATTGGGTGAGTACCAGTCACATAATCACATTCACTGCAAACGTACTGCCCACATCTGGAACATGAATTAACTGCGTCACCATCCGGATGATAAAAACACTTTATCACCACCCCGACATCATCCAACAAGATTGGCTTCTTCACCGTCCACTGACTACTCGTCCTCTCTATCATCACTTTCGCTTCTGCAGGGGCTTCCGGAGGGGCTTTTTCGCTGGCAACGCTGACATCCCTATACTCAAGCTCTTTTGGCTGCCAGTTATTGCCGGGCACATTGAATTGCCCCGTATCAGGCCATCGGTCAGTGACCGGTTCGCTGACAAAATCGCCACCATAGCCGATTGCTCGATTCTCCAAACGGTATAAGATAATAATACAAACCAGCGAAACTAAGGATATTAACAGGCTAATAATAAGATTAGAGTCGCGAACGATACCAGCTAGCGCCCCTGGAACTATAACCAAGAGCAAAAACCATTTACTTCTTGCCTTTTGGCCCAGATACCACCACACTACAATGAAAGCAAAGACAGACAGCGCTAGATTTACTAAAATGAGAATAATAAATATAGGCAAAGCCTGAAGAAACATCGACGTCACCACATCTTCCGAAAGTCCATCCATGCCGGAACCCACTACAGGCGCTAACTCGCCCCAAAACATTGCAAACAATATAGCCCACAAAAACATATTCACAACAAGGGGCAACAGGCTGCTTCCGAAAAAAAGACTCCAGTTAAGATGTCTCTCGAACCAGTTCATCGCAAAGTTCCTGTCCGCTTCCGCCGCAGGTATATATTATTAGATTATACGATAACTCGACTCAAAATAGAATACCTTTTAATTCATCGAACATGACACAAAGCCTATAGGTCTGCTATTTATTAGACTCAGGAGATGGAGCAAGTCTGTCAGCAAAATCAGCGACTGCCTGATGGGCATTTTGCATAATCGGCGAGCCGTGACCGAAGCAGATAATATCGAATTCCAGGACAGCTACTCTCTTGATAGATTGCATCTCCTGAGCTGTATCGACGGTGAACCCCCTGGAGGGCAGCCTTAAGCCAAAGCGGTTAGCGAGCAAATCACCGGCGATGAGCAAATCTTTGCTCTGCAAATATAAGCAGATGCTCCCGGGCGTGTGTCCAGGGGTGTGCAGTATCTTAACGCCACCCAATATTGGCAGTTCATCGCCATCGTTGACCAGCACATCCACCGCCACCGGCTCAGTAGACCACAGCCAGCTAAAACGAGCCAAAAACTTACCCAACCATTGTGGTCTTGCTGGCCCAGGCTGGGGCAAACTGCCGTCAATATACGGAGCATCAGCCGGGTGAGCGATAACTTCTGCTTGCGTAACCCTCTTCAACTCAGCCAGGCTGCCAATATGGTCAGCATGGTGGTGTGTAATGATAATTCTGGTTACGTCAGAAGGAGAATAGCCCAGCTCTTTTATCTGTTCTAATATTCGGTCCGCCCGGCCAAAGAATCCGGTGTCTACCAGCGTCAGCCCATCATCAACCAGGAGGTATGCATTGGCACCCCAAACACCAGCACCCAAAAAGCCGCTGAGCAGATACACTCCGGCTATGATCTGTGTAACCATCACCGACTCCCGCAGACCCGCCTGTCTTCTATTATATTATCTATCGGACAAAAGGACTAGGAAAAGTGGCTGGCAACTATAGCCATTAGTCGTAAGGCGTTTCTACGATTGAAAATCATACGGACGCCCGATTCACTTCAAACGATATAAAGCAGATAATATATCTAGAAGCTCCTAAATAAACTAATTTACTGCTTGATCGTTATAAATAATGAAAGAGGTAACAAGGAGGTAAGGAGATGGAAAGAATCAACAAACTCACAGGCATCGTTTCTCAAGACAAGGGGCTCTTGGGTCTGTTGAGCGGGCTTGTCTTTTCAATTATCGGCCTGTTAAGCGTAGCAGCCGCAGCTTGTGTCTGGTATCTGTAACGATAATGACAAGTGCCCACCTCGAAACCCACGCAACAAATTGGGGCCTACATCAGTAATTTAGATGTAGACCCCGATTTATATTTTAACTCAGTCCTCTAATCCTGGCTCAGATCTTCCCACTCTTTAATGTTTCAGTCGGCTCAAACGTCTTAACGCCAAATTTCTTAGCCAGCTCCTCGCATCTCTTAGCTAGCTTGTCATATCCTATCCCCTTGGCAAGCTGGAATGGGCCGAACGCAGCTCCACCTCCATTAACCATCGCCTTATCAATATCATCTGCGCTCTTTACCACCCCCGCTTCGAGCAACTTCGTGGCTTCATTCACCTGTATAGCAATCAAGTCGGTTGGGTCGAAATCTTCTTTTGCCTTGGACAAGTCTATCTCCGGTCTCCCTTTAGACCAATCGAAAATCCCCTTTCCTGACTTCTTGCCCAGGGTACCAGCATCCATTTTCGCTTTCATCCACTTACGCGGCTTAAAGTCCGGTGACAACCGCTCAGCAAAGTAACTAGCACTATGATAGGCAACATCCAACCCGACATAGTCCATGAGCTCGTATGGACCCATGGGCATGCCCACTTTCCGCATCTTGGCGTCAATTTCCTCAGGGGTAGCCAAGCCTCTTTCAACTATTTCACCAAGGAGAATTCCATTAGGGGCATTGACCCTGTTGTAAACAAAGCCGATGGAGTCTTTCTCAACCCTGACCGGAACTTTGTTCATCTTTAGCGCCAGGTCATAAGCTGTCTTCATCGTCTCTTCGCTGGTCTTGCCTCCCTTTATGACCTCAACGAGCTTCATCAGTACAGCAGGATTAAAAAAGTGCACGCCAACTACTTGCTCAGGTCTCTGGGTAGTGGCGGCGATTTCCGTGATGCTCATATTAGAAGTGTTTGAAGCCAGAATCGCATGTTTCGGTGCTGCCTTGTCCAGCGCTTGAAAAACTTGCTTCTTCAAGTCCATAATCTCAGGAACGGCTTCAATTACAAAATCGGCATCCTTGACAGCCTTGTCTATGTCAACAAAGATCTCAATGTTCGCCAGCATTGCCTTTTTGTTCTCTTCGGTGACCTTCTGTTTTTCCACAAGCTTTTCCAGACTCTCCTTGATTCTGGCAAGGCCCTTATCAACAAATCTCTGTTCAATGTCCCGCATTGCCACCTTATAGCCGGCCAATAACGCTACCTCGGCAATTCCATGCCCCATATCACCCGCCCCCATGACTGCAATTTTTTTGATGTCTTCTACTTTCATTTCAAAAATTCCCCTTTCTATTTGAGTGCCGCATTAGAACGTCTATTCACCTGTGTAAACTGGCTCGCGTTTCTGAATAAACGCTATCATTCCCTCCATAGCGTCTTTTGTCTTCGCAACCCTCTGAGAACCCGCCAGTTCAATCTTCAGTCCTTCATCAGTAGTTGTCTCGAGTCCACGAGCCACTGCATCAAGAATTATCTGCATGGCAATCGGCGCCTTCTTAGCCAGTGCTTTGGCGAGCTCTTTAGCATCTTTTATCAGCTCCTCAGGTTTAGACACCTTAGTTACCAGGCCGATACTTAGAGCCTCGGCAGCCCCGACTCTTGTCGCAAGCAGTAGCATCTCAAGCGCCTTAGTCTTACCCACCAATCTGGGCAACCTCTGAGTACCACCCCAGCCAGGTATGATACCCAGATTTATCTCAGGCTGGCCCATGACCACTTTTTCGGAATCAGCAATTATCCTGAAGTGGCACGCCATCGACAATTCACAGCCACCGCCAAGAGCAAAACCATTTATAGCTGCAATCACAGGCTTGGGGTATTTCTCAATTTGGCTAAATACCACCTGACCTTTGTCCATAGCTTTCTCACCCTCCGGTGTCCCACCTGTCTTTACATCAAAGCCTGCTGAAAAACCTTTTTCACCAGCACCTGTGATAATTAAGGCTCTTATTGTCTTATCTTTTTCAAATTCATTCAGAGCCGCTTCAAGCTCATCTAGGACAGCGAGGTTTATCGGGTTAGCCGGCGGACGGTGCAATGTGATTATACCGATATTCTCTTCACGTTCAACGATCAAATTTTCATAAGCCATAGTATCCTCCTTATTTGAGATTCTTGCGTCTCGCCATGATTACGTTAACAAAATTAATACTATCCCGCCTCCTTTCAACCAAGCCCCTTCGAAACGCTCCTTACTCACAGAACCCCCGAAATGTTAACACCTAATGACTGGGACTGTCAACGTCATATCCGTTTTATGTCAACTCGAAACTATTGATTTATTTAAGCCAGAAACATATACTAAAGGCAAATAAATAAAAAGGAAGGAGGTGACCTTAGATGCCAGAGGTTGAGATTGGGCAGGTAAGCGACTTCTTCGCCAGGCCTGTGGTAGCCGGTATAACACTAACCGGCACATTAAAAGTCGGCGACAAGATTCACATCAAAGGGCACACTACAGACCTTGAATTTACCGTTGAGTCCATGCAGATTGACAACGCTAATGTAACCGAAGGCAAGGCTGGAGATGCCATTGGTGTTAAAGTAACCGACCGTGTGAGAGCCGGGGATCACGTATATAAGGTTACGTAATGGCTTCTCAGCTTCCGATACTTTTAAGCAGGTTTGCCATTTCTATGGCGTTTGATGCTGCCATAAAACCACGATTGCCTACTTTAGCTCCAGCTCGCTCGATAGCCTGCTCCAGAGTATCCGCAGTTATTATGCCTTGAATGACGGGCACTCCGGTATCCATGCTCACCCGAGAGATGCCTCTGTTCACCTCAGAAGCTACATACTCAAAATGTGGCGTGCCGCCGCGAATGACGGCTCCGAGACAAACAATAGCATTGTATTTGCCACTTTCTGCTAGTCTCTTAGCTACCAAAGGAATCTCTAGAGAGCCAGGCGTCCAAGCGACATCTATATCCTGCTCACTAACGCCATGACGAAGAAAAGCGTCTTCTGCTCCATCAAGCAGCCTTGTAGTTATAATTTCATTGAACCGAGAAACAACCACACCAAATTTCAGCCCCTTACCTAATAACATGCCTTCGTATTTCTTAGCCATATAACTTCCTCCTTAACTCACAGCTTAAGCCTCATCGGCTTCATCTACCTTCAACAGATGTCCCAGCTTTTTCTGCTTAGTTTTCAAGTATTCCAAATTGTATGGAGTAGGCGGTGTTCTCAAAGCCACAGTCTCCACTATGTGAAGTCCGTAGCTCTCCAAACCGATTACCTTCTTCGGATTATTAGTCAACAAGCGAATCTTATGTAAACCCAAATCGGCTAATATCTGGGCACCAATGCCATAATCCCTCAAATCAGCATCAAAACCCAGGGCAATATTGGCCTCCACAGTATCTAAACCCTGGTCTTGAAGAGCATAAGCTCGCAATTTATTATGGAAACCTATCCCCCTACCCTCCTGTCGCATGTAAAGAAAGACACCACGCCCCTCGGCAGCAATCTTCTCCATTGCCAATGCAATTTGACCACCACAATCGCAGCGTAGACTGCCGAAAACATCACCAGTAAGGCATTCACTGTGAACTCGCACTAGCACCGGCTCGTCACCAGATATATCGCCTCTAACCAAGGCTACCTGTTCATCTGGATCAACATTGCTCCTATAGGCAATAACGACAAATTCGCCATACCTGGTAGGCAATTTGGCTTCAGCTATCCTTTCCACCAACTTCTCATTGCGACGGCGATAGGTTATCAAATCGGCTATACTCACAATCTTAATTCCAAACTTATCTGCCATCACTTCAAGCTGAGGCAAACGGGCCATAGTACCATCTTCGTTCATAATCTCACAGACAACACCGGCCGGGTAAAGCCCCGCAAACCTGGCTAAATCTACTATAGCCTCGGTATGGCCAGCACGCACCAGCACACCACCCTCTCTAGCTCGAATAGGAAATGTATGGCCGGGACGAGCTAAATCCTCAGGTTTAGTACTGGGGTCAAGTACAGCCTTTACAGTTGCTGCACGGTCATGAGCTGAAATACCACTAGAAGTCTTATGTTTAGCCTCAATAGACACGGCAAAGGCTGTGGAGAACTTCGCCGTATTCTCCTGAACCATCAGTGGGACCCTCAATTCATCTAAGCGGTGACCGATTATAGGCAGGCATATCAGTCCACGAGCATGCCTGGCCATAAAATTAATTGCCTCTGGAGTAATCACTTCCGCAGCAATTGCCAGGTCACCTTCATTCTCACGGTTCTCATCATCAACTATGATGATAAATTTGCCAGCTTTTATATCTTCGATTGCCTCAGGAACAGTAGCAAATCCCATTTGAAATTCACCTCGTTTTTAAGAAGCCATGCTCCTCAAGGAAACCCGGCGTCACACCACGATTATCTCTTTGTTTAAGCCGCTCTATATACTTAGCGAAAATGTCCACCTCAAGATTAACCATATCGCCTGGTTTCCTACTACCCAATGTAGTATGCTCACGGGTGTAAGTCACCACAGAAACCAAAAAGGAAAAATCGTCATAATCAATAACAGTAAGGCTAACACCATCAACAGCGATAAAGCCCTTGGTCACCACATAAGACAGCAAATTAGCCGGTGCTGAAATTCTGGCAATACAAGCGCCCTCTTCAGGCTGTAATGACAGGATTTCCCCAACATCATCCACATGTCCTTGCACAAAATGGCCACCGACGCGTCCTTCAGCCAAAATAGCTCTCTCTAAATTCACCAGGTCTCCATAATGGAGCCTACCAAGATTTGTGCGCTTGATTGTTTCCGGCATAACGTCAACAGAAAAATTATCTTTCCTTATCAATGTCACTGTTAAGCAAGCTCCGTTTACAGATATGCTATCACCTAGCTTGGTGTCTTCAAGCACCTTTTTCGCCTCCATGGTCAAGCGCCCAGGGCTAACCCCCCTAACTATACCAATCTCCTCAATTATCCCAGTAAACATTACTATTTGCCACCCACATAGCCACTGATCAAAAGGTCATCGCCAAATTCTATTATCTTAACCTGGTTTAGATGTAGAGCATCAGCAACCTTGTTAACGCCGTTACCACCGACAGCGCTCTTGGCTTCATCCCCACCAATTATTATAGGCGAAATGAAAGCCAGCACTTTATCTACCAGACCACGGTCGAATAACGAACCGAAAAGTCCGCTCCCCCCCTCAACCAAAACACTGGCGACCTCCCGCTTCCCCAACACGTTCAATAGCTCCTGCAAATCTATTACACCTTTCTTGGCTGGCAATTCCACAATTTCAGCGCCAGCCTTCCTAAAGTCATCCGCCTTTTTCGCATTAAAGGGGGTAGCTACGGCAACGAGAGTTTTTCCTGGTTCTTCAAAAACCCGAGCTGATATTGGTGTCCGACCTCTACCATCAACAATAACCCGCAAAGGCTGCAGCTTGGTCTTACCCCCTCTACCACTGCACCCTCTGGCCGAAAGCTGAGGATCATCAGCAACTACGGTATTTGCTCCCACCATAATGGCATCAACTATATGACGCAGGTAATGCACAAATTTCCGGGATTCTTCGCCACTTATCCATTTAGAATCGCCATTTTGAGTGGCAATTTTGCCATCAAGACTCATAGCGAATTTGGCAATCACAAATGGGATACCAGTAGAAATAAACTTAATGTAACCCTCGTTTAGCTCCCGAGCTCCCTCCTCACAATGACCAACGAACGTCTTAATTCCAGCTTCTTCCAATATTCTTACTCCCTTTCCCGAAACCAAGGGGTTGGGATCGATCAAAGCTATATGAACTTCAGAAATGCCGGCGTCAATTATGGCTTGGGTACATGGTGGTGTACGTCCATGATGGCAGCAAGGTTCTAATGTAACATACAACGTCGCACCTTTAGCCCTCGGCCCCGCCTGTCGAAGCGCCATTATCTCAGCATGGATAGAACCTGGCGGCTGGGTATGACCAAACCCAACAACTAACCCATCTCTAACCAAAACAGCACCTACCGCCGGATTAGGGCTTGTATAACCTAAGGCTAAACCAGCCAATGATAAAGCGCATTCCATGAAATCTCTAGGACGAGCTAGCACTTATGACCCCTTTACAAAATCCTTGTAATACTTACTAGCAGTCGGTTCGGCCTGCCCTTGATATCTACTCCCTAACTCAGCTGCCCCATATAACCTGTCTACAGAAGAGGTTAGCTTAAGGAAAGAGATTTGCCCAATCTTCATCTCATAATAAAGGGTAATCGGCAATTTGGCAACATTGGATAGCTCGATGGTAAGGTGCCCCTGCCAACCCGGATCAACATAACCAGCTGTTGAGTGGATTAGAAGCCCAATTCTCCCCAGAGAGCTTTTCCCCTCAAGTCTTCCAACTATGTCATCTGGCAGAGTAATCGCTTCCAACGTGCTGGCCAGGACAAACTCACCAGGATTAAGGAAAAAAGCATCATCCCCATCAAGCTCTACAAGCTCATGCAAGTGATCCAGGCTACGCCTGACATCTATATAGGCAGGATGCCGTTGCGGTTTAAAAACAATGAGCTTTTTGTCCAAATGAAGGTCAACACTAGCTGGCTGGATGCAATTCGGGATTAGAGGCTCAATAATAATCCTGCCTTTGGCGATCTCGTCTTTAATTGTCCTGTCACTGAGCACCATAGCTTTGAACACATTGTAGCATCAAGCTTCTTCAAAGCGCAAACAACGACATACCAAATAAAATTGACAGCTACGCATGTAGATGCTAACATCTGATAAGCCTGACCTACTTAGACAAATCTCAGTTTGCCTGCACGGATACTCAGGCAAAATTGTGCGACATCAAAGCTGCATCAAAGAAACCATTAACGTACCAACATGGACGCAAAAGAGCTGAGGGCTTTCATAGACTCAAGGTTTCAAGTGCCTGTAGTTGAAGGAGAGGACAAGCTATGCTCGTTGGAGGAAGCCATAAGAAGGCACGTCAAGAAAGGAATGACCATCCATTTTGCAGGGAGAGGTGGAGCCTTATTCTACCAGCTTGTAAGGGAATTCTGGGGTAAAAATCCAGATTTCACCCTTATAAGCAATGGTGTTAGTGTAACCGTGCTCGCCTTAATTCAAGGAAAACTGGTTAAGAAAATCATAACTAGTTACGCCGGTGATGTTTATCCATCACCTGGACCAAACCCCGTTATTCAAAAAGCTTACCTGTCTGGCAAGGTGGAGTTCGAGAACTGGACGATGCTTACCATCCCACAAAGACTTCTGGCTGGAGCAATGGGATGGGGTTTCACCCCCACCAGGTCACTCGTGGGCAGCTCCATGGAGGAGGAAAACAAAGAATCGTTTACCGTCATAGCTGACCCATTTGACCCGGGGGAGAAAATTGGGCTGATGAAAGCTTTAAGACCTGATATAACCTTAGTTCATGGCATTGCTGCAGACCGCTGCGGGAATTTAATAATGACCTATCCCTTGGGACCCGATGTCTTTGGGGCTTGGGGGGCGAAAAACGGAGTTATAGTTAGCGCTGAAAAAATTGTCCCCACAGAATATGTACGCAAACATTCACACCTAGTCCGAATCCCATCCTATATGGTCAAGGCGGTATGCGAGGTGCCTTACGGGGCCCATCCCGGCGGAATGACAAACTGTGGATTACCCGAATTCGAGCACTACTTCGACGACTACGATTTTTTTACTGATGTCAGGAATGCCTCAAGAGATGAGGACAAATTCTTGAAGTGGATAAAAACTTGGATCCTGAGTTGTAAAGACAATGACGAGTACCTTTCAAAAGTTGGCAGAGACAGACTCCTTTACCTGAAACAAAAGGCAGATTCTGACTCGTGGAAAGCTGAGATAACGACTGAAATACCAAAGATCGATTTTAATAGGCAACCAAACCTGGCAGAGAAGATGGCTATAACTGCCGCTCATATCATAGTTGACAAATTCATCATGGGAGAATATAAGACTATATTAACTGGTGTAGGCCTCTCGAACTTAGCTTCCTGGCTAGCTATCCACAGACTTAAAGAAAGAGGGCATGATGTAGATATAATGGCTGAGATAGGCATGTACGGCTATTCGCCGAGGGCGTCAGACCCAACCATATTCAGTTACTATTGCATGCCAACATGTAAAATCCTGAATAATATAGAGACAATGCTTGGCATATTTGTCAGCGGTCCATCTAATCAATGTATAGGTGTCTTAGCAGCCGGCCAGGTGGATAAATTCGGAAATATAAACTCGACAAAAATTCCGGGTGTAACATACCTAGTAGGTTCTGGAGGAGCCAACGATATAGCTACCAACAATAGGGAAACAGTGGTCGTGACTAACTCAGGCAAGTTGAGGCTAGTGGAGAAAGTGCCGTACATCACCTGCCCTGGGAAAAATGTGAAGACACTGGTCACAGATGTCGGCGTCTTCGAAAAGATTGGAGATAAGGAAACCTTTACGCTGACAGCCTATATTCCTTCCCAGGCAAACCAGAAGGCAGAAGAGGCCGTAGCCGAGATAAAAGAAAAGGTCGGCTGGGAACTCGAAGTTGCCCCGAATTTGAAGAAAGCTGAGCCACCGACTGAAGAAGAGGTAACCCTGCTCAGGTTATTCGACCCTAAAGGATTCTTCATAGGATCGAAAGGTGCTTAAGATCAAGGCTCACGGCCAAAACCTAGATGCTTCTTTATGCACGGAACTGACGCCAAGGCGGATAAGAATTCGAAAATATCAATATGGCGTAAAAAAAGGAAACTAGGTGTCGCAAGATAAAAACTAAAGGAGGCAAAAGAATATATGGCAAAAAAAGTTGGAATTGTAGGCGCAGCGGTAACACCTTTTAGAGGCAAATGGTATCAGAAAACCTATTACGAACTGGCCCAGATGGCCACTAGGGAAGCGGTCGCAGATACAGCTATCTCTATCAAGGATGTAGACGCTGTCTTTTACGGAATATACAACGACATCTTCGAAAGGGCTTGTATTCCAGAGCATCCCTTGCAAGGCATATTAGGAATGCAAAATAAGTTTGGCATACGCATAAGTAATGGTGGGGCAACAGGTGCTTATACCTTATCAGCAGCCCATGCTTATCTGGCCGGAGAAAGATTCAAAACCGCTCTGGTCTTGGGCGTGGAGAAGGCTACCGATTGCTTTGATTTTACATCCATGTCAGCAACACCAGAGGTAATCAAGACTATCGCTTGGTCGGGTGATACCTTTTTTGAGCAGAAAATAGGCTGGAGTGCTTCAGATAGCTACGCCGAAGTAGTCTTGGGCTACATGGATGAATATCCAGGCACTCTAAAACCAGAGGTCACTGCTCAGATATCTGCATTGCTCAGCCAACAAGTGAGAGGCAATCCCTATGCCCAAAGACAATTTGACCAGGTAACTCCTGAAGAGGTAATGAACTCGAGGTACATAGTTTACCCCTTCAAAGAGCTGGAGATATGCGTCTATAGCGAAGGTGCCGCGGCTCTAATCCTGGCTGAAGAGGAAACAGCAAAGGTCATAGCCAAGAATAGTGGAAAGCCAATAATCTGGATCACAGGCGTAGGGGAAGCTAATGAACACTCCTTTGCCGGTAAGAATCAGAAAAATATGTCTCACATCGTTTCCGATTACCTCGGTGCCCACCGCGCTTACGAAATGGCCGGCATAAAAGATCCCGTAAAGGCTATACAGATAGTCGAACTCCACGATGCCTTCATTCAACAACTTGAAATCAGTATGGCGGAGTTTGGCTTGGTACCCTACCAAACAGTTGACTCCCTTATCGAAGATGGACTTATATTGCCGGGTGGTAAATATCTGGTCAATCCATGCGGCGGTCTGACCTACTGTGGGCATGCTGTTGGTGCTAGCAACATAATGTCAGTCTGGTCAGCCAGAAACGAGCTAATTAAAAGGAAGCTCAAAACCGCTCTGATACACGGCACAGGAAGCACCGTCGCCCAATATACAGTGTGCGCAACACTGGAACATGAATAATTAAGGAGGTCCAATAATGTCAGAAAAGAGACGAAAAATTATACCGGACGAGTTCATACCAGAAATAAGAAGCAGAGTAATAACTCTTGAGAATCAAGACTACCTGTTACAGAACGATGCAATGTTTACCTTTTATGAGCGAAGCATAGGTGAGCTTTCGCCCTTCTTCCTCGCCATTAAAAACGAAAGGAAAATTCTCGGCTGCAAATGCTCCAAGTGTGGCATGGTCAGGGTTCCACCTATGATGACCCATTGCCCTGACTGCGAGTTCGCACCCACCAAGCCGGTAGAAGTCGGCCAAATAGGCAGGATGAACACAACCCCACCCATTACTTACTTCGCCACTTCACTGTTTCTGGACAAAGCGCCCTTCGGCAGGGGACGTGTAATACTAAAGGGCGCCGATACAGCCCTGAGCGTCATGCTTTACACCACCACAGGAATACTGGTGCCTGGATTAATCAAAAAGGGCACAGAGGTCAAGGTGATCTTCAGAGACGAGCGCGTAGGGCAGATATCAGATATCTACTGTGTGCCCACTTCGGAACTGACTCCACAGCAAGTTGCCAAGGAAGGGCTCCAGGAGTCTGAATTAAACTGGGCAGCACCAAAAGAACCTCAATTTTCTAAGCCAACTGACAAGGACATGGCCAACTACAAACAGTGTCTTAAGGAGATGCTGGCTCTGGCCATTAAGATGAGCCAATCAAAACGCGCTCGTAAAGCGATTGAAGGTTGGAAGCGGAATATCGCGGTGAAGACAAAGGCCAGCGAGTTTGCTATGTACATAGATAACGGCGATTTCAGGATTGAAGACAAGAAGCTAGCGTCTCCCGACTTTGTCATGGCATGTGAAGACCCCAAGACTCTCCTTGACGGGCTGATGTATAAGGGCGCTATTACCGACTCCGTCATAATGAAAAAGCTGTGGATAAGCAAGAATCTGGAGTTCAACACCATTTTCAAACTCGATAGATTGGCTCGATTCTTAGTCATGGAGCAGAAGGAAAAGACAGCGAAGTAATTCAAGTGCACTATACTACTAAAGGATTAGTAGGATTTGAAATCTCTAATCGGAGCAATATAAGGATAACTCCCAACCTTAGACACAAGAAGGGGGAGGAGATTTTCTACAAACTTATTGACAAAGCAAATATCTTCTACACGAACTATCGTGAGAAGATATTGCGAGAGCTAGTTGCTGATTATAAGACGCTATCTAAAACGCGCTCTCCTTAGCCCCTACCTTATTTTACCAGTAGAGCTACATCCAAGCTGTAAAATGCTCAAGTACTCCTTATTTGAATTTTAGGGTATGTGCTATTTCTGAAAATAGCGCTTCATCGTACTTTGCCAGTAGAGACACGGTAGTTATGGCAACTATGACCCATTTGTCGCCCTTCTTAACACCGAGGGCAAAGGTGTCAGCCCCAAATCCTTGAACCTTCCACTTAACCACAGCTTCAGAGGCCGATTTGCCATCCGCCAAAGTCGACGCCCGCTCAGTAGTAATTTTGATATCCGAGCCAGCCGGCGCCAAAGCGGCAGTGAGTGCCTCAGCAAAAGTGGCACCACCCAGGACAGAAATACTCAACGCAGGAACTCTTTTCTCCGCAGCAGCATAAAAAACAGTCGTTGGCTCTTCACTTGGTTGCTGCAGCCATTCCTTAGGGTATTTCACAGAGAAACCACGGTCTGCATTCACATACTCAGCAGCCTCGAACGATAGAGCCGCTGGTTCTCCGGGTGGAGCCGGCGGCTTCTCCGTCTCAGTCGGTTTCTGGCACGTGCATGCCGGCAAGGTAAGGCCTAGAACAAGCAACATGGCAATAAACAGCACCGCGAATTTGTATTTTTTGTTCAACATGACACCTCCTTTAAAACATTAGTCGTGACATCTATCTTTATACATTGCACGGTTGTTGTCAAGTCCCCATGTTAACTCCTCGCGGACCTTGAACCCTGTGTTATAATATGTGAAGCTTCTGGCTGGGACGGATTTTATAAAAACATCTACCTTTTATCCCAAATCAATTTGTGCGCTTTTCTCAGAAAGAAATCAACCTTCAAATAAAGCTTAGGATACAAGGAGGCTTTTTGATGTCAGGAATCATCTCTTACGGAGCTTACGTGCCGCTGTGGCGACTGAGTCGAGATGCCATCGGTGCTGCCTGGGGCAGGCCATCTTTGGGCGGCGAGCGGAGCATAGCCAACAACGATGAGGATACCGTCACCATGGCCATAGAGGCAGTGCTCGATTGCCTCGCCGGAATTGACCGCAACAGTGTTGACGGCTTGTATTTCGCTTCCACTACGGCACCTTTCCGGGAGAAGCAATGTGCCACTTTAGTAGCAGGTGCCGCCGACTTGAAACCAGAGATAGTCACCGCCGATTTTGGTAATAGTCTACGAGCCGGAACCACCGCCCTCAGAGCAGCGTTGGATGCAGTCAACAGCGGTTCGGCACAAAACATAATTGTTACCGCCGCTGATTGTCGTCTGGGATACCCTCGTTCGGATTATGAGCAAAACTTCGGCGATGCCGCAACAGCTCTATTGGTAAGCAAAAATGGAAAGCCAGTTGCCAATGTCAAGGCCAGCTACACAATATCCAACGAGATGTACGATGTCTGGAGACTGGATAAGGACACCTTCGTGCAATCTTGGGAAGACAGGTTCATAATTGAGCACGGTTACATTGAAAATATGTCCAAAGCAATCTCAGGCTTAATGAAAAAGCAGAACCTTGCGGCGGGGTCTGTCACTAAAGCAGTGCTTTACGCGCCTACTGCCAGAACTCAGCAACAGCTTGCCCGACAGCTAGGTTTTGACCCAAAAACGCAACTTCAGGACTTGTTAGTTAACAACCTAGGAGTATGCGGCTGTGCCCATTCATTATTATTATTGGCAGCAGCTCTAGAGGATGCCAAGGAAAGCGACAAACTACTCGTTGCCAGTTATGGAGACGGCAGCGACGCCTTCCTCATCGAAGTCACAGCCGAGGTGGACAAAATCAAAACAGGCAAGCGTGGAGTAAAAGGCTTTTTAGCCTCAAAGCGGATGTTGCCCACCTACGAGAGATACCTAAGTTATCGTGGCATATTGGAACCGCAACCCGGAGAATCTTTCCGTCTCTTTCCATCAGCCAGCGTTAGCTGGCGAGAACGCAACTGGTCTCTTCGCTTTCACGGCAGCAAATGCAAGAATTGCGGTCTGGTCACATTCCCGATACAGCGGGTGTGTTACCAATGCCAATCTAAAGATAACTATGATGAGGTAAGGCTCTCAGATAAAAAGGGGAAGGTGTTCACCTTCTCTTTGGACAACCTGGCTGGCAGAAGTGATGACCCCATAATTCCACAAATGGTCATCGAATCAGAGTTAGAGAATGCGAGAATATACTGCGTAATGACAGATTGTGACCCTAAGGAGATTAAGATCAACATGCCAGTCGAAATGACCTTTAGAAAAATTTACGAAGGGGCCGGCATGTACAACTACTTCTGGAAATGTCGGCCGATAAGATAGGAGGCGAGAGTAATGGAGAGCATAAAAGATAAAGTTGCCATAATAGGTATGGGTTGCACCAAGTTTGGAGAGTGCTGGGACTTAGGCCTTGACGATTTAGCTATAGAGGCTGCCTATGAAGCCTATGAAGATGCCAGCATCGACCCCAAGGACATCCAGGCCTGTTGGTTTGGAACGGTGACTGCCCCGGTAACTGGCATAGGAGCTACCCACGGGGTCAATCCCTTGAAACTGCGCATCCCCATGACACGTGTTGAAAACTGGTGTATTACTGGACACGAAACCTTAAGAAACGCCTGCTTTGGTGTGGCTTCCGGAATGTATGACATTGTATTGGCCCTCGGCGTGGAAAAACTCAAGGATACAGGCTTCCCTGGCCTTGGTACTGGCCGAGGTATGGGGCCGGTATTGGAGGCCCGCCGTACTTCACCAGGCAGCTTTTCGCTCATCGCTACCAGGTATTTCTACACTTATGGACTAAGCCCAGAGGAGGGCAAGACAACTATCGGCAAGATTGCAGTCAAAAACCACAACAATGGCAGCATGTCCCCCAAAGCCCATTTTCGCAACAAGATAACATTAGAGCAGGTAATGAATGCGCCAATCATCGCCTGGCCTCTGGGGCTCTTCGATTGCTGTGGCAACAGCGACGGCGCGGCTGCTGCCATCCTGGTTCCAGCCAGCCAGGCAAAGAAATTCAGAGTTGACCCAGTTTATATCAAAGGTTTAGGACAATCCTTCGACCCCCTGCTACCGCATGCCCGTCCCAAATTTGACTGGCTAAACTGGGACGCTTTGCAAAACTCCTCACGCCAAGCCTACGAGCAAGCCGGGATACGCAATCCTCGCGAAGAGCTTAATATCGCTGAGGTTCACGATTGCTTTACTATCACCGAGCTCATTATTTACGAAAACTTTGGCTTCAGTGCTCAAGGCAAAGCGAAAGAGGACATAGATGCCGGCTTTTTTGAGCTTTTCGGAGGATTGCCGGTAAACGCAGACGGCGGCTTGAAATGCTTCGGTCACCCGGTAGGCGCCAGCGGCCTGAGAATGACATACGAAGTCTATAAGCAAATACAGGGCAAGGCACAAACACCTGAGCGCCAGCTAAAGAACGTCAAACTGGGTTTATCCCACACTTTCGGTGGCCCTCCTCAGGTAAGCGCTGTCGCCATTCTAGGCAGAGATTTGGGATAAAGCTGACGTTAATCTAAGAACAAAGAGATTCTGTTGGGAGGTGAAACACGGCTAAACATTGGGAAGATTACCAGGTAGGAGAAAAATTCATAACGCCGGGCAGGACTATAAGCGAAGGAATGATAAATATAATGGTCGGGCTCGCCGGCTTCACTTTACCCATATTTTGGGACGAAGAAGAGGCAAAGAAAACCGCTTTCGAGACAAGGATTGCCCCGGGTAGGCTGACTCTCCTTATCATGGGAGGACTTGAGGAACAATCTGGGTTCTGGGACGAGGAAACCATGGTTGCCCTCGTCGGCATAGACAAAGTGAAAATAACGAGTCCACTAAGAGCCGGAGATACCTTGAGGGTTCACGGCGAGGTAATTGAAAAGAGGGAGACCAGAAACCCCGAGAGAGGAATCGTAATCCACCGCAGCATCTGCAAAAACCAGAAAGGCGACACTGTCGCCAAAACCGAAACAGCCCACCTCGTGAGAAGAAGAAGCGAGAGTTGACTTAAGAATAATCAATCGTCAAAGAGAAATTCAAAATCTCCGGAGCAGTAGCCTTTCTCATGCATCAGGCATTTTTCTATCTTTGGACTACTAGTGAATTTAAGTCCCAAATTCTGAAACCAGTATTCAATTCTGTAGACTACACCACATACGTACCTATCTATAAGTCCCATCCGCTTCATGCCTTTATAAGCAAAGCATTCCTGATTCTCCCACTCCCAATGCAAAACATTTTTTGAGGGAATCCTCACACGGAACTTGCTGAAAACTGAGTATGTCAAAATAAATTCCATACCTGCCAGTAGGAATTCCTTAACTTCTTCAAAGCTCTTCAGCCGTTTTCCCTCTGCACCTAGAATCCTTGCAAGCCTTTGCGCTTAAATCACGGACACAGATTTTATGGCAGCTCTGTTCAATGTATTTGCTCTCTCAATACCGAATTCTTGGCATACATTGAAGAACCACATCCCATCGTGAGTCAGCCACCCCTTGCCCAGTAAATCCCTTATTTCCTCTTTCTTAACGCAATCTAATGTCCTCATTTTTGGCTCCTGCTTTCTAACCTAATGTTAGCGTCAGAATACTAAGTACTCCTTCTGAGCACCGAAGATGCGGCGAAGCACATCACACATCTCACCCAAGGTGGCATAAGCCTCGACACCTTCAATGAAGGCTGGCACAGTATTGTCCTTGCTTCGAGCTACTTCCTCCAGTCTCTTAAGCGTCTGACTCACTTTCGAATTATCTCTATTCTTCTTAATCTGATGCAGACGCGCCACCTGCTTTGTCTCCTGCTCTGCATCAACTCGGAGCAACTTTTCTACTTTGGGATATGGAGAGACAAATCTGTTAACACCAACTACTGTCCTTTTGCCTTCCTCAACTTCTTTTTGGTAACGAAAAGAACTCTCCTGAATCTCTCTTTGCTGGAATCCCTGCTCAATGGCAGCTACAGCACCACCAAGGCTATCGATTTTGACAATATACTTGTTGACCTCTCTTTCCAGAGTATCAGCAAGGCTCTCTACGAAATAGGAGCCACCGACAGGGTCAACGACATCAGCAACACCGCTTTCAAAGGCTAAAATCTGCTGAATTCGCAAAGCCAATTGCACTGACTCCTCTGTAGGCAGACACACAGCTTCATCGAAGCAGGAAACAGCCATAGATTGTACTCCACCGAGCACCGCAGCCAGCGCCTGATAAGTAGCCCTAACGATGTTGTTCATAGGTTGCTGGGCTGTTAATGTTGACCCTCCAGTCTGGATGTGGGTGCGGAACATCCAGCTACGCGGGTCTTTGGCTTTAAATCTCTCCTTCATTATCTTGGCCCACATCCTGCGGATTGCCCTCAGTTTGGCAATCTCCTCGAAGAAGTTGTTATTAGTCTGAAATATCCACGAGATTCTACCACCAAAGTCATCTACTTCTAGCCCAGCATTGAGAGCAGCCTCAACATAGGCAGTGCCATTGGCTAAGGCAAAGGCGATCTCCTGAACTGCAGTAGCACCAGCCTCTCTAATGTGATAACCCCCTATGCTGATGGTATTCCAACGGGGAAGATATTGGCTACAATAGGCGAAAATATCCGCGGTCAGCCGCATCGAAGGGCGAGGTGGAAAAATATACGTCCCCCGAGCGATGTACTCTTTCAGAACATCATTTTGTGTTGTCCCATCGAGCTTAGCAAGGTCAACCCCCTGCTTTTTAGCTACAGCAATGTGCATGGCCAGAAGAATGGGAGCAGTGGCATTAATGGTCATCGAGGTGCTTATCTTGTCCAAAGGTATATCCTTAAACAGGATTTCCATATCCTCCAGGGTATCTATGGCTACACCAAGCCGGCCAACTTCCCCTCTGGCTAGCGGGTGGTCAGAGTCATAACCTATCTGGGTTGGTAAATCAAAAGCAACGCTTAAACCGGTCTGTCCCTGCTCCAGGAGATAACGGTAGCGACGGTTGGATTCCTCGGCTGTTCCATAGCCAGCATACTGGCGCATTGTCCATATTCGGCCTCGATACATTGTCGGTTGAATACCTCGGGTAAACGGATATTCGCCGGGATAACCCAAGGATGCAACATAATCGAATTCCCCAAGGTCTTCAGACACATAGACTGGCTCAATCTGAATTCCTGAGGTGATTTCGAAACTCTCCTGTCTCTCAGGGAAGCGCTTCAACGTTGGATCTAGAGTAGTTTCCTGCCACTCTTTCTTGCTCTTGCTCGGCATAGCCGCTCCTGAACCCGTTTCTAGATATGGGGATAACCCCATATCTAGCATTACTTAAACTGCTGCAGGGAAACCATCATAGCCGCATTAAGCTCTCGCTGGTCATGAGGCGGCACTGCTGCCCCCTTCCTGAGTTCCAGTTTCAATACCTCTGTCGGGCAGACTGAGATGCACAGCCCACAGCCAATGCAGCGCTCGGCTTTACGAATCAGCATAGCTCCATCCAGAAAGAGAGCATCCATCTGGCATCTGTCTATGCAGGTACCGCAGCCGCTGCATTCATCCTCATTCACCGTCACGATGAAGCTGGAGACCGCCCCCATGGGAATGACGCCCCGCTTAATGCTCTGAAGAATACCACAGTGGCAGCCGCAGCAATTACAAATAAAGTTGATATATTTACCGGTATTGCTGGAGCAATGCACCAGACCGGCTTCCTCAGAACGGTCGAGAACCTTAAGTGCCTCTTCCCTCGATACCAGCTTGGCAAAGCCGCGCTCGGCGACATACTTGGCTTGAGGACCGAAAGCCATACACACGTCCTTGGGTTTACTACAGGGATGCCCTACCAATTCCCCGTGATGGCGACAATAGCAAATACCAACCGCTATATGGTCGGCCTTGGCAATATATTTAGAAACCCTATCGTAGGGATGGATTGTAACATCCGTTGGTATATCAGTCTCCACCGAGATCACCCTGGCAAAAGGAACAATGGTACAGCCTTTAGAGACGGCTGGGTGGTGCGCTTCCACTTCCCTAGCCAAATCAAAATAATCGTCAAAAAGGCGAGCCAGCCTTTTGGTACGCTCACTCACTTCTCCACCCATGAATTGCATCTCGAAGATGCCCGGGACAAGGGGCATCAGAACATAAAACCTCTGTCCATCTCGGTCAACTGTGAAGATAGTTCCCTTATCCGCCATAGTCTCCAGAAGGCCTTTAACCTCTTTGGGATCACCGCCAACTATCTCCTTAGCAAAGGTCTCCGCAGGAATAGGACTGATGGGCAATTTAATTGCCAGTTCCGCCTCTTCAGGAGTGAAAAGCTCCCCCAGCAGGGCGAAAAACTCCTCGCACTTCACGGCAGGAATTCCTCCGCCTCTAATACTCAACGCATCGGCTAGCTTCTCATAGACTAACTCGGTCATAAATTCACTCTCCTCGCCTTGTTATTCAACCTCGATATCTTTTACTCTAAGCTCTGTCCCGCTAAGAGTTTGTATATCTTCGCTCTGACACCTGGAACAAGCATAACGATAATCCCTTACTACAAATGTCTCACCGCACTTCTTGCATTTCCCCATTACTGCCATTATCTCCAGGTCAAGATAAGCCCCGCTGGCGATGGTATTCTCAGACATCAGCCCAAAACTAAAGATAAGCTGTGCTGGGATAATCCCCCTCAACTCCCCTGCTACCACATTGACCTTAGTAATTCTTTTGGCACCTTCTTTTTCGGCTGCAGCAACGGCAATGTTAACTATGTTCCGGGCGATCGCCATTTCATGCACGCGTTTTAGCCCCAAACTTCTTCTGGTAGTGCTGATTAAGCCACGCCATCCAATCTGAAATCCCCTCACCTGTGGTGCAGGAGATATCTATAATGTCCAGATCAGGGTTGACCCTTCGTGCGTTTGTCTTCGCTTCCTTCAAATTGAAATTGGTATATTTCAGCAAATCAATTTTATTGATGAGAAGTAGCGATGATTCTCGAAACATTAGTGGGTACTTGAGAGGCTTCTCATCACCTTCGGTTACACTGAGCATCATAATCTTGTAATCCTCTCCTAGCTTGAATTCGGCAGGACAGACAAGATTTCCTACGTTCTCAATAATCAAAATGTCAATTTCCTTTAGGTCAATATGAGGTAGGGCTGAAGCAATCATATTGGCATCGAGATGACAGGCGCTACCGGTAGTCAATTGCACCACAGGCAGCTTATATTTTTGCAGCCGCTCTGCATCTCGGCTGGTCTCAATGTCACCGGCAATGACACCGGGGCGGAGCTTGCCCTTGAGTGCTTCACCTGTTTTCTCCAGCAAGGTCGTCTTACCTGCTCCCGGTGAGCTCATCAGGTTAAGAACCAAATTCCGATTCTTATTGAAGACATCGCTATTGACAGCAGCAATGCGGTCATTAGCTTCAAGAATGTCAGTCATAACGTTGATTTTCATTTGTCACCTCATATTTTCTAATTAAGTGTAACATCCCATGTAAACCTGTGCAAAAGCAGCATCACTCAACTCAACTTTCCGACCTATAATCATAAAACCCTTTACCGGTCTTCCTGCCGAGGTCCCCGGCCTTAACCTTCATAATCAAGCACCTCGGCGGTCTAAATTGCTCCCGCATCAACTCCCAGTAGTGTGTCCCGGTACTGGCCAGAGCAATATCAAGACCGACCAAGTCGCGCAGCTCAAAAGGTCCCATTCGGAAATTATAGGCCACTTTTAAAGCCGTATCTATGTCCTGTGGCTCAGCTATGCCTTCATCGTACATATTCAGGCCTTCGTTATACCAGATCTGGAGAAGCCTGTTCACAATAAATCCCGGCGAATCCTTACATATCCCCGGCTCCTTGCCCAGCTTCTTGCATAAATTCACCACAGCGTCCAGGGTTTCCTTGGAGGTCTTATCATGAGTAATGACCTCTATCCCCCGCATGAGCTGGGCAGGATTAAACCAGTGCATCCCGATAAACTTGTCAGGCCGCTTGGTTGTCATCGCCATCTCAGTGATTGACTGAGCCGAGGTATTAGACGCAAATATAGTGTCCGGACGGCATATCTGGTCGAGTTCCCTATAGAGTTCCTTCTTTATATTAATATCCTCAACTATAGCCTCGATAACTAAGTCAACATCATTGCCCGCTTCTTTCAGGTCAGTTATGCCTTTAATTCGTCTCAATATAGCATCGGCTTCAGCCTGTGTCATCCTCTGGCGCTCAACGCTGCCGCCTAAGAATTTCCGAATCTTGCCGATACCGGTCTCCACAAATTCATCTTTAGTATCTCGCAAATTAACCGGATATCCTGCCTGAGCACAAATCTGGGCAATTCCATGCCCCATAACACCGGCTCCTAATACTGCAATCTTCTTGACTTCCATTTTCATGCCTCCAACGTTTTCAAAGTTCTTTTTCCCCCTGATGCGTGCTAGCTATATACGTAAAACCCGCGTCCTGTTTTCTTTCCCAGCCAACCGGCATCTACCATCTTCCTGAGTAAAAAACAAGGCTGATATCGATGGCCGAGCTGCTGCGACATAGAGTCCAGAATCTCCACTATCTTATCCACACCTAAAATATCGGCAAATTCGAAGGGCCCCATAGGCCAGTTCACGCAGACCTTCATCATGTTGTCAATGTCTTCCTTGGTTGCCAGCTTCGATGAATACATCACAGCCGCCTCGTTGACTATAGAAGCAATCACCCTATCCAGAATAAAGCCTGGGGTCTCCCCAAGGTTTACAGCAGTAATCCCAACCCTCGCTAGAAACTCTCTCGCAGTCTGGATTGTCTCATCAGAAGTCTGCAATCCCCTAACTATCTGAACTAGATATTTCTCCTCAAACGGATTCTTGGTGAAATTAAGCCCGATGACTTTCTCCGGCCTTTTGGTCGCCCTAGCTAACTGCGTCACCCACGGATTGGCCGTAGTCGTTGCCAGGATCGCCTCATTGCTGCACTTGGCGTCACAGTTTTTGAACACCTTCTTCTTTACGGCAATATCTTCAGGAGCAATCTCAATGACCAAGTCAACATCTACCACCTGCTTGGCATAATCTCCACTTAAATCGGAGGCAATGACCTTAAAATCTGCCTTTACCAGAAGCTCCTGTAAATTCGCTGCAAGCTCACCCTCACCGACAATGCCGACCGTAGGTATTTTCATAATTGTCCTCCTCAAACCAAAAAATAAGCATAGGAAAGTGCAAGGCCATTGTCAAGATGAACAGGCTTGCTACCCCCATGTTCAATTTCGCAGCAAAGCCAACTGAGAAATTCAACGCTCGATGAACTCCCTGATGTAGACATTAACAAGGGCCGGCTTCTCATGGATGACCCAATGCGAGCCATCAGGTATACGCTTGACTATCAGGTTGGATACGTACTTTTCAAGACCTTCCAGATTACCGGTGAGCAGATACTTGTCCTGCTCGCCCCAGATTACCAGCGTCGGCACTTTAACCGAAAATAGCGATGGGTCTGCAGACAAGACTTCGTCGCTTTCTCCAGTAAAGGAGCCGAGATGAGCAGCCCGGTAGTAGTTTAAGCCGCCGGTAAGCGCACCTGGCTGTGACCAGGCCTCAATATATGCTTTGCGGTCTTCCTCTGTGAAATAGCCCTGCTTAAGGCCATCCTCTAAGAGACCACTTACAAGCACAGCGTAGTTGTTTCGAGACAGTATCTCCTCAGCCTCAGCGGTGCGATGCACCAGAATGTACTGGCTGGCTTTCCGTTGCGCTGGGTTGTCACTCAGTTCGCGCACAAAGGTAATGGGATGAGGAGCATTGACTATGATGAGCTTCTCAAGATAGTCTGGGTGGCGCATGGCGAACGGCCACGCCACTCCCCCACCCCAATCATGCGCCACGAGGATTAACTTCTTATGGCCAAGGTGCTCAGCAAGAGCACGAATGTCTTCGACCAGATACTTCATCCGATATTGCTCAACCTCGGCAGGTTTCGATGACAAGTTATAGCCACGCATGTCTGGAGCCATAGCCTGGTAATCTCGACCGAACTCAGCAAGCTGATTTTTCCACTCGTACCAGAACTCGGGAAAGCCGTGGAGAAACATTATTAAGTTACCCTTGCCTGCAGTCACATAGTGAAGGCGGACATTGTTAACATCAGCGTACTCGTGCTTGAACATGATTTCCTCCTCATTGTAAGACGGTTTCTTTCTAATCTCGCAGTATAATTGAAGCACCGCCGATATGTCTAACTTTCGGATAGCAGAGACACTTGTTAGCATTTTCTGATAAAATCACTGGACACAGATAAACAAAATGTCCAAGACTCAACAACGGTTGGAAGCCGAAGGCTGGAAGATCGCCTCCGTCACCGGAGGTGCCCATCTCAAAAGGACTTTAGAGATGTACCGAGAACTGGGAATTGAGACATATCTTGAGGAAGTCAAACCTGAAGAATGTGAAGGCTGCACAGAGTGCTTCACAGCAAACAATGAGACTGTGTACAGAATCTACACCAAACAGTATTCCACCTAATGTAAAAACCAGAGGCTACATCAGGAACTTCCCGCTTTCTCTCACCGGCCGGTAGCAGCAACTTGATTTCTAAGACCCTGTCTTTTTAAGAAACTCCTCAACCTTAGCCACTAAATCCTTTGGTTTAATAGGCTTTGATATGTACTCAGAAACATCAAATGCAAAAGGCTGGCCGAGTGACTCTGAAAAGCTAGTCAGTGCTAGGACAGGAACCTTGGCAAGCGACGGGTCTTTACGGAATTGGTCAGCGAAGACAAAACCGTCTGCTACTGGCATCAATATATCCAAAACGACTAAGTCAGGTTTCTCCTTTCTTGCCTTTTCCAAGCCCTCTTGCCCGTTGTAAGCTACAATCACCTCGTAAGCCTTACTTTCCAAAGCTCCCCTCATCACTGTCACAAGATCAACGTCATCGTCAACAAGTAGAATCTTCGGCCTCTGTTTCATGTTCGATTACCTCCTTAGTTATTTATTCTGAGACAATAAATACAGTTTTTTAGCTAGCCTTCCCGCACAACCACCTGTCCTTTCGGCAAAGTAAAGGTAAACCTGCTTCCCTTGCCAGTTTCAGGGCAGGGACTTTCAGCCCAAATTTTGCCACCGTGAGCTTCAATTATTCTCTTAGATATGGATAACCCTAATCCAGTTCCCTTTGCTCCCACATTGCTCCCCCTGAAAAAGTCATCGAAAAGTCGAGGTAAGTCGTCGGGTGGGATGCCAATTCCGGTATCTATTACATCAACTCGTACTTCGCTGTCGCCGTCTGCCACTTTGATCAGCACCGTGCCCTCACGTGTGTAATTGATGGCATTGCTCGTCAGATTCGTCACCACCTGCTGCAGTCTGCGGCTTGCTCCGTATATTTTAGACGAACTTTTAGGTAATTCAACTTTCAGTGTTATCCCCTTCTGCCTTGCCAAGTTATCGAGACCATCCGTAGCCTGTTTGATCACCTCGTTCACAGAGATTTCCCTCATCTCGCGTTTGAGCTGACCGGCTTCGATACGAGGTATATCTAACAGGTCAGTAATAAGCGTCAGCAGCCCATCGATTCTCCTGATACCCCTTTGCATCAGATCTTTTTGACCATCAGTGATCTGCCCAGTATACCCATCCAATATATAGGATAGTATGCTCTGGGTAGCAACAAGAGGGGATTGAAGGTCATGAGCCACAACGCTGAGGAACCGGACAAAATGACGCCTCTCCTCAATCAGTTTAACTACCTCACCGGAAATCTGCTCTAACTCTATCCTTCTTTGCTCAAGGAGCTGATCTTTCAATATCATCACTTCACGTTGTCGCCTCCTCAGCTCACCGACAATAGCAGTGGCCACATAGACTGTGGCGTAAGCCAAAGTCACCAAAGCAACCAAAACAGGGATGACAAAGCCTAATTCCCTATATCGATTTGGGGGTACAAATCCCTCGAGATTTACATGTGGTATTATGCCAAAATATTCCAAAAAAACCAGAAGCGTAAACATCACCATGGCTAAAGTGGTTAGTTCATATACCCTCCGTTTGGATAGAAATATAGCTGCTGCATTAGTATGAATTATGTACAAAAATAGAAACGGATTTTCTACTCCCCCCGTAAAGTGTAGCAGCGCAGTGAGCATTACCAAGTCAAGAAATACCTGGACGTTGCCATAGGCTTCCGTTTTCCTGATGACCAACTCAGGTTTTTGATTCTGCAGACCTCGTGTCCAGCGAAACAGCAAAAAATTATAGAAGGCGATAATTGCGCAAATAACGTAGACAGGGATGGTGGGGAAGCCAATCTGAAATATTCTTGATGCTACCAGGGTGGCAATAATGATTGCTGGAATGGCCAGCCATCTCATATTGACATACACCCTGAGTCGCAGTATCAGTGCTCTCTCTTCAGGGGAGTAGTCCGTCGTTTTCTCTTCAGAGGGCGTATTATTCATCTTCAGGACTGCTTAGGGCTACTTGGTATTTAATAGCCTCAGTTTGCCTGGCATGGCAACGTATTAAAGTACAAAACCTGGACAACTGTTATCTGACCAAATTGCGCTCCAAGGAGCATCCAAAGTTCCGTGCTGAAACATGCCCTGCTGTAATCTATCGCTCACTCAAGTCAAATGATAACTCCGAAACAGGTATAGCGCAACCCCTGAAGTCTGGCTTACGGTCTCTGCACAGTTCGTATCAGGCTGCCATTTCGGTCTCTTATATTCAACATCAGGGGCATCCGGCCCGGCAGGGCATGGGTAGCACAGGACAGACAAGGGTCATAGGCTCTAAAAGCCATCTCTACCATATTAAGTAAACCTTCCTTTACCTCCGGCCCCTTGACAAATCCCATAGCTGCTTTTTTAATAGACAGACATATGGGAGCTGCATTGTGCTGGGTCGCTACGATAAGATTCACTTTCGTGGTTTTTCCGTCTCCATCAGCTTCATAATGGTGGATTAAAGTTCCACGTGCTGCCTCGACACAACCAATCCCAACCTTGCTCAATCTGAGCGCCATATTGCGTATATCTTTGCTGGTCAGCAGAGGGTCATTAGCAATCCTCTGCATATGTTCTGCAGCCTGGAGAGCCTCGATCAACCTTGCCCAATGGAAAGCCAGAGTATGATGACTTGGCTTGCCGCCTAGTATATCAAACATTGCCTCGTATTCCCTCTGTGCCAGAGGTGTGTACATACTGTCAGCTGCATTTAATCTCGCCAGCGGCCCTACACGGTACAATGATGTTGCCTCACCATCGTTCAGGCCATTCCAGCCTATCTTCCTAAGGTGAGTTAGCTTTATGTATGTCCAGGGTTCGACCCACTCCCCTATGTGATTTACATAGTCGTGATAGTCAAACAAGGCATACTCCTCGCCCTTGGGATTGACCACCCTGCATTTACCTTCATAAAAACTCACTCGGTTATTCTCATCAACCAGCCCCATATAATAGGTGTTCAGTTTGTAAGCGTCATTCAGGACAAGGTTCAGGTATTCTTTATTGTCCAGGACAATCTGCTTAAACAATTCCAGAGCAAACTGGCAAAATTCGACAGAAAAGTCAGCAGTCTCCTTCATCCATTTCCTGTCCTCCTCAGTGATACCCCTGGATACCCCTCCAGGTAAGCCACCTTCAGGATGGGGTGGCTTACTGGCAATATACCGGATTATCTCACGGCATCTTTTCCTCACCTCAATAACTTTGCCACCGATTTCCAATCCCACCTTTGCGATTACACCAAGAATGTTCCGTTCCGCCGGGTCAGCACTTGGACCGAGCACAAAGTCAGGGCCAGCAAGAATAAAGAAATGCAGCAAATGGTCTTCCACCATGAATGCGTTATAGTGGAGTTGTCTTATCAGCTTGGCGGTGGGTGTTGGTTCCACTTCATACAAGTCATCTAGGGCTTTTACAGATGCCATATTATGGGGAGTTGGACAAACGCCACAGATGTTGGAAACAATGCGTGGCAATTCCTCAACCGGCCTACCCAGGCAAAACCTTTCAAAACCCCTGAGTTCCACTACTTGCCAGTAGGCATCGTCTACATTACCCTTATCATCTAGGAAAATCTCAATTTTCCCGTGTCCCTCAAGCCTAGTTATTGGATTTATAGTTATCTTTTTGGTCACAGTGCACCTCTTTTCTATCTAATTCTTTAACCCTGTTTTTTTCTCAATGTCGAAGCAGGAAGTGAGAATCGGTACATATACCCTACAGGGTCAATAATTTGGTCTACAACCCTCGCTATGTCCTCATCGCTCTGCACATCTAGAATTGATGCCAAGGCGGAGACAAACTTAGCTCCGGAATCAGCAACTCCTTCCACGGGACCAAAGCATCCCCGGCACGGGATATTTATATTTAAGCATGATTCTCCACAGCCATCACGGGTGGCAATGCCCAGACAGATTACCCCTTGAGCCAGAAAACAAATATCAGGGGTTGTCTCCACCTCGTGAATCCTCTTAATCTCCCTTATCGCTAGTCTTTCTGGCTTTGAATTATTGCGTTTGCAGCTATCACACAAGGCCCTCTGAGGTGCCAGGGTTGAGCCTTTTGGTGGAAGCTTATTTTCGAGAACTGCGCTCACGGCGTACATCACTAGATGGGGGGGAGGAGGGCATCCAGGCAAGTAATAATCGACATCGATTATGTCATTCAATGCATGGACATGTTTATAGAATTCGGGCAGAGTGAGTTCTTTTCCAGCGACACGAGTACTTATTTGAGGATAGTTACCATCGGGATTAACTACAGTTGGGGCATCACGATAGACCCAGTTGAAAATATCTTCTTTTGTGGTGAGATTAGCCAATCCAGGCGTTCCGCCGAAGCAGGCACAGGAACCAAAGCCAAGAACCAGTTGAGATTTTTCCCTCAATAACTTTGCTACCTCTTCTTGCTCCGAGTTTCTGACATTTCCATTTATCACGCTCAATGCGATTTCACCATTCTTCATACCTTCAACACTGTGATATTTAAAGTCCAGCGCTACTGGCCACAAAACAAAATCAACCGCACTCGCCACACCAAGTATCACTTCATTTATATCTACAACCGCCTCGTCGCAGCCACCACAACCTCCCAGCCAACAAATGGCAACTTTTGGTTTCGCCATCTTATTTTCCCCCTTTAGCTTTAATTACCTCTTTCGGCATCTTGTCTGCCGTTTCGGCCTTCCTTAATGGGCCCAGTTTTCTGAGCCCCTTGCTCATCTCCTTCACTAGCTGCGGGATTCTCTTGCCCTCAGGATCAGTGGATAGCTCTATCCTAATCCTTTCCTTCTCTATACCCATAGACTCCAGCAGTGTACGGAGTAGATAAACTCTCTTTTTTGCCTCGTAGTTGCCGTCTTGATAATGGCAGTCTCCCTCTGGACAACCAAGTATCAAAACCCCATCGGCCCCTTCTTCGAACGCATTGATTATATGCGTGGCATCGATCTTTCCTGTACAAATAATGGGTATCCAGTTTTCAATTTCGTTCGAGAGTTTAGCTTCATCTGTCAGATACCCCCAGCTAAATTTACAGGAAAAACACACTACTTTGGGTTTGTATTCGCTCAATGTTGCCCTCCTTAACAATACTTACTTTGAGCACCTACGACAGAGATGCGTATACTTTGGCTATTTTGTCTGCCGTATCATCATCAATCATTTTTCTGGCCTGAGACGGACAAGCCGCAACACACATGCCACAAGATTTGCACTTGAACATATCCGTCTCAGATGTGATTTTGCCGCCAAAATTAACCAAATGAGCGGAATAATAGTTACAGACATAGACACAATGGCCACAGCCGCTACATCTTGCTGCGTCCACCTCAACTGGACTCAAAGACTTCTGAAAACCAATTGATACGCAGGCTTTGCAAGATAGGCAGGGTCCGCAAGTGACACATCTTCTCGCCTCCTCTATAGCCTCTTTTAGCGTAAAGCCTTTCTCAAAAAGTTGAAAATGCATTCTGTTTTCAGGTGGTATCCACAGCACCGCAGGCTCAGGCTTATAGTCTCTCCTGACTGGAATCTCATATCCCTCGTAATCTCTTCTTCGACCCGCCTTCATATCCACACCCCTCAAATACCTGTCAATTGATTCCGCAGCCACAAGCCCTTCACCCATAGCTTCTATCATGAATCCGACCCTCCTCACATCACCACCTATGAATAGCCAGGGCTTGTTTGGACTCTGCAGCGTTAAGTGGTCAATATCAATTCTACCCCGCTCATCCAAAAGATTTTCTTTCTGGAGCAGAGGCCTGTCAGGAGCCTGCCCCACCGTGATTATAAGCACATCACCCTCTAAATCTATACAGTCAGTACAATCGAACTTCGGATTGAACCCTTCCTCGTCAAATACGCTAACACATGTTGGACAGTTGATGCCCTTGAATTTGCCATTCTGCCCAACGATATTTCTCACGCCGCGGCTATAGACTATCCTCAAACCCTCTTCCCATGCCCCACGGATTTCCTCTTCGTCAGCCGGTATGCCATCTCTATGGTCTTTGTCATCGCGCTCGAGAGCTACGACTGTTACCTCTGCTCCCTGCCTCCTAGCTGACCTGGCCACATCAAAGGCTACATTGCCACCGCCTGTGACTATGACTTTTTTGCCTTTGAAATAATCTGCTGCAATATTGTTGTGGCTAACTTCGTACAAATAGGTGTGACCATACATCACACCAGACAGATCCTGCCCCTCCAAAGACTTCCCCTCAAATGTCAGGACTCTGGGATATGGTAACCCTGTTGCAAAGAACACTGCCTTATAGCCCTCGTTCTTCAATTTCTCCAGTGTCAGCTTCCCTGCCCCCAGCCGGCTATTATACCTGACATCTATACCGGCAATCCTTACAAGGTTCTCGACCGTGGTTTGCAGAACATCCTTGGGCAGGCGATAGTCTGGCACCAACCATAGCGCTCCACCAAGTCGGTCAGAGGCTTCGATTATAGTTACCCGATATCCTTTCTTGCTCAGATGGTAGGCACACATCAGCCCACCGGGCCCACCACCTATGACAGCCACATTCTCCTTGTCCCTAAGAACATCCCATTCCTCTCGCTCCTTCAAATGGCCGGTATAGACATCCGACAAGAACCTTTTGAGCAACCTCCTTTTGATTGCCCCGCCCTTCTTACCATAGTTACACTCCAGTTCACAAATACCACAGATGTAACCACAGATGTTGAAAAAAGGATTCTTGTCGTAGAGATAGTCACTAATCTGGATGATGCCTTCTTTTGCCAAATCCAGGTCATCTGGGAGAAGAGAGATGAGCACATTTGTCCGCTGGATATCCTCATTTATCGGGCATTTGATTTGACATGGCGGCAGACATTGCCTTACTGCAATTTCAGCATGTGCGACTCCGGTAGCTTCGGTTTTCCACATATTAAACCTCCTTACTATAGATGGGATTCTCTAAAAGCAAAATATCAAGGAACAGCTTTATTGCGATACAGCGGGAGAATCTCTAAGCACATCATGGCCGCTACCAAAAATTTGCCGTTGCAATTATACCCATTGTAATTGTAAGAAACAAGTAATTTCACCTCTTATCCTGCAAAAAATAGGCAATTTTACCTATCACCATTCAAAGAAACAAGGCGGATTGTTATTTAAGTCAAGTCTCAAACCAGACTACATATATCATCAGAAAGCCAAAAGCCTATGTGGTGGCCCAGAAATAAAAAACGATAAGGAGACTGTGTGCCGCCAACGTACTAGACGATTAAAGTGTTTTTGCAGCCAATGAGGTCATATGCTATAATTCGTCGGTTATGCAAGCTGCATTCTATTTAACCAGATGTCCAACATGTCCACATGAAACTAAAGTCCCTCAGGAATTAGAGCCAAAGGCCGATGCGATATACTTTAGCGCATTGCTAAACTCACAATTTGGAACACCAGTTATATTCTAGGAGGTGACCTTGAAACAAGCAGGAAAGGCTACATCAACAAAGGTAAAAACAAGCAAGGCGATTGGCAGTAAAACAATACAGCAAATCAAAAAAATAGTTGCAGCCACTGATGGGCAAGCAGGGGCTCCAATCCGGGTACTACAACAGGTTCAGGAATTTATCGGCTACCTGCCACCTGATGTCCTGGAAGCGATATCTAAGGAAATGAAAATCCCCCTGAGTGAACTGTATGGCATAACTAGCTTCTACTCCTTCTTCACAATGGTGCCAAAAGGTAAATATGTAATTCAGGTCTGCTTAGGTACCAGTTGCTATGTTAAGGGTGGCCAGAAACTTCTCGATACTCTGAATAAAGATCTTGGTCTTGAGTCTGGTGGGACTTCGCCCGACGGCAAATTCTCCCTACAGACGGTAAGATGCATCGGCTGCTGTGGGCTGTCTCCAGTTCTGGCAATCAAGGAGGATGTTCATAGAAAAGTAAAGCCAAGCCAGCTAAAAGACATCATGAGTTCATATCGATAGGAGAGTATAATGAAACGACTTGCGTCGGTAGAAGAACTTACAAAGCTTAGAGACAAAATCCGTGAGAACCTGTCGAAACAAGATAAGAAAATCCAAGTCAAGGTTCACCTCGGAACATGCGGCATATCTTCGGGAGCAAACAAGTCTCTCGAGGCTTTTCAACGAGGCATAGAAAGCCGCAAATTATCAGATGTCACCGTGCTGAAAGCAGCATGCGTCGGTTTGTGTGACCGAGAGCCAGTGGTCACGATTGTCCATCCCACAAAAGGCAAAACTACTTATTACGACCTTGCCGAGGACAAAGTTCCACAGGTAATTGAGCAGCATCTTGTTAGAGATAAGGTGGTGGAGGAATGGAAACTTGACCCAGAGGACCCGTTAATCAAGCTTCAAGAAATAAGGGTAATGCACAACCAAGACCTTAACCCAATGAATATAGATGAATACATTGCCAGAGATGGCTACCAAGCTCTGGCTAAAGCCCTGACACAAATGAAGCCAGACGAAGTCATCGCAGAGGTCGGAAAAGCTGCTTTAAGAGGACGAGGAGGAGCGGGCTTTCCCACTGCCACAAAGTGGTCATTTGTCCGCAGCGCTCAGGGTGATGAAAAATACGTTGTTTGCAACGGTGATGAAGGAGACCCCGGTGCCTACATGAACCGCGCTGTTCTTGAGGGTAATCCTCATTCAATAATTGAGGGCATGGCAATAGGAGCCTATGCCATAGGCAATGTCCGCCAAGGTTATGCATATGTCCGTGCTGAATACCCTCTTGCTATCGAGACGTTGAATCACGCCATAACACAGGCTCGAGAATACGGTCTTCTGGGTAAAAACATTCTGGGTACTGACTTTGAATTCGACCTGGACATATTCCCGGGTGCCGGTGCCTTTGTCTGCGGTGAAGAAACCGCCCTCTTAATCTCAATTGAAGGAAAGCGAGGAAATCCTCGCCAGCGACCACCATTCCCAGCCAACAAAGGGCTCTTTGGCAAGCCAACTACACTCAACAATGTAGAGACCTGGTCAAATGTCCCCCAGATAATCTGGAAAGGTGCTGATTGGTTCGGAAGCGTAGGCACTGCAACCAGCAAGGGTACAAAGACACTGTGTCTGGTAGGGAAGGTGACCAACACCGGCCTCGTTGAAGTACCTTTGGGTACCAGCCTAGGCAAGATTGTATTTGACGTCGGCGGTGGTATACCTGCCAGCAAAAAATTCAAGGCGGTACAAATAGGTGGCCCATCCGGCGGCGTTATCCCGATCGAGCACCTGAATACTCCCGTCGACTACGAAGCCGTCACTGCCCTAGGAGCCATCATGGGGTCAGGCGGACTTGTGGTAATGGATGAGGATAGCTGCATGGTCGACGTCGCCAAGTTCTTTCTCCAATTCACCAGAGATGAATCTTGCGGTAAATGCACCCCTTGCCGTGCTGGAATACCAAAAATGCTTGAACTTCTGACCAAGATCACAGATGGCAAAAGCACCATGGAAGAGCTCGCCATATTAGAGGAACTAGCTGAAATGGTCGGCTCTGCTTCTATCTGTGGGTTAGGACAAACAGCACCTAATCCGGTGCTCACTACACTTCGTCACTTCAGAGAGGAATATGAAGCGCATATCATAGATAAGAAGTGTCCGGCCGTGGTCTGCCAGGCTCTATTCAAGGCACCATGTCAGCACACCTGCCCTGTTGGCCTCGACGCCCCAGGATACGTTGCTCTCATAAAGGCAGGTGAATTTGAGAAAGCTTATGACCTCATCGTGCAACGGCTTCCGTTCCCACTGAGTGTTGGCCGGGTATGTCACCATCCCTGTGAAGGCAAATGTCGACGAGGTCAAATTGACGAACCGATTGCAATCAGACATCTAAAAAGGTTCGCTGCTGACTACGCCTTTGAGCACGGGTTCGAATACATCCCTGAAATAAAAGAGAGGAAAAAAGAGAAGGTAGCGATTGTCGGCGCAGGTCCAGCAGGACTTTCAGCAGCCTGGGACCTTGCTCGAGAAGGCTACCAAGTTACCGTATTTGAGGCCCTACCCGTGGCTGGTGGAATGCTTGCGGTAGGCATCCCTGAGTATCGTCTCCCCAAGAATATGCTGAATAAAGAGATCGAAACCATCAAAAAGCTCGGGGTGAATATAAGACTTAACACACCTGTCACCGAGGCCGAATCATTGCTGAAAGACGGTTATCAAGCGGTATTTATCGCTACTGGTGCCCATAAAGGTGATAAGATGGGAATCCCGGGCGAAGACCTAGATGGAGTCTTTGATGCCATTGATTTCTTGAGAGAAACAAGCTTAGGGAAGGAAATAAAGGTGGGACAAACAGTGGCTGTCGTTGGTGGTGGTAACTCAGCCATCGATGCCGCCAGGGTAGCCCTAAAAAAAGGTGCTAAAGAGGTGCATATTCTCTACAGGAGAGAAAAGAGAGACATGCCGGCGATAGACGAAGAGATTGAGGCTGCTGAAGAAGAAGGCATCCACATTCACTGCTTAATAGCACCAGTAAAGGTTCTGGGGAAGGGCGGCAAAGTCGAAGGAGTTGAGTGCGTTCGTATGGAACTGAAGGAGTTTGACAAGAGTGGCAGAAAGACTCCTTACCAAATCAACGGCTCCGAATATACTATGGACGTCGATACAGTTATCAAAGCTACAGGGCAGAGACCTGATACATCGTTCCTAAAAGGAGATGGGATAAGCACAACGAAGGGAGGCACAATAGCAGCTGACCCACGAACTCTAGCCACTGGTCGCAAAGGAGTTTTCGCAGGTGGAGATGCGCACACAGGTGCAGCCACAGTAATCGAAGCCATAGCTGCAGGACAAAGAGCAGCCTCCTCAATAAGACGATACCTCCGCGGAGAAGAACTCTCGCCCTTGGTCGAACGCAATGGATATGAGTCCATAGCCGTTCCCTCCGTGCTGCCCACCGAGGAGGAACTAAAAGAAAAATCCAGGATAAAGATTGCTGAGATCGCCACTGCTGATAAGAAGACATCCTTTAAAGAGGCGGTCCTCCCCTATACCACGAAGGAAGCGAGGGAAGAAGCCAGCCGATGCCTAAGATGTGACCTTGAGGTAGGAGAATAGACATGAAAGAGATAACTCTAACAATAAATGGTAATCAGGTTAAAGGCAAAGAGGGTGATACTGTTCTTGATATCTGCCAAGCTAACGGTATTGATTTACCGACGCTTTGTCACTACAAGGGACTGAACGATGTCGGCGCTTGTCGCCTTTGTGTAGTCGAAATCGAAAGAGAGAGACGACCGGTGCCTGCCTGTACTTATCCAGCACGGGACGGATTGGTGATACACACCCACAACGAGAAGCTGGAGAAGTACCGTCGCCTGGTTCTAGAACTCCTCTTCACTGAACGCAACCACCTGTGCGCTCAGTGCGTAGCCAGCGGCGATTGTGAACTGCAGAATCTCGCTTATAAGTACCAGATGGACAATGCCCGGTATCCATATTCATGGCCCGCCTTACCAGTAGACTCAGTAAACGATTACCTAGTTATTGACCATAATCGCTGCATTCTGTGCGGCAGATGCATCAGGACTTGCGATGAAATTGTCGGTGTTCACACACTGGACTTTGGCTACCGCGGTTGGAAAGACATGGTTGTCGCCGACCTTAATCAACCTCTGGGGCAATCATCCTGCATTTCCTGCGGAGCCTGTTTCCAGGTCTGTCCTACTGGCGCCATCTTCTCCAAAAACAGCGCCTACAAAGGTAGACCTGAAGAATGCAAAAAGGTAAATAGTGTATGTCCAGTATGTGGAGTTGGTTGTCAAATTGAGGCACTTGTCAAGGATAACAGGCTAGTCAGAATTGATAGCCCTGACCTCACCGACAAGCGCGGCATACTTTGTCACAAAGGACGCTTTGCTCCCTTGTACAGAAAGCACGAACGAATCGATACAGCACTGGTAAAAAACGGTCGCGGTAAGCTCGAATCCCGACCTTTAAGTGAAGCCATAGACATAGTAGCTAAGAGGCTCGCTGAACTGAAGTCACGATACGGCAATAACAGTATAGCCGGCATCGCGTCAAGCCAAGCTAGCAACGAGTCCCTCAAAGCTTTTAAGGAATTCATTACCGGGACTATCGGTAGCAAGTTAATCGATACTCTCGACGGAGATATCTATAGAGCCACCGCCCAGGGCATCAACATTTACCAAGAGAAGGCAGGACTGGACACCGAGACCTTGCTAGAAGAGATACTTAAAGCTGATTGCATACTCGTAGTAGGTGCCAATCCGCTTGAAAGCCATCCTGTAGCCGGTTCTTATATCGCCCGAGCAGCAAGGCAGAACAAGGCAAAGCTCATCGTTATAGACCCGGCGCAAAATGCCTTCTCTTACCACACAGCACTATGGTTGAAGCCAAAAGAGGGCAAAGAGTCATTAGCTCTAAGCACCCTGACCAAAGCTGTCATCGATAAAGGCGCCAAGAAAGACTCTGCCCAGGTAAAAAAAATAACAGCCTCCCTCAAGGACATTAATGTAAAGCAAGGCAGTGAACAGGCTGGTATCGGCGCTGATGACCTTCTTGAGGCTGCCGAGATGCTCAGCAAGGCTAAGTACAGCGTTATCATCTACGGTGAAGGCATTCTGCAACATAAAAATCCTGGACTGATAACGTCTCTACTCAATCTGGCAACTATCGCCAGCAGCCAAGGCGCAGGGAAACCACGAATCATTTCTCTAAAACCTAAGGGAAATAGCCGTGGAGCGTGGGATATGGGAATAGCCCATACATCGCAATCTATTATGAAAAACCTAACCGGAAACAACGTGAAGGCTTTATATATACTTCTGTCTGATGATTATGTTAACGCATCACAATTGCCCAACCTTGGCAAAGGATTGGAATTCGTAGTTGTTCAGTCAAGCTATCTCTCATCTGCAATGTCGAAGGCCAACGTGGTGTTACCATCGCCAATCTGGGCAGAAGTAGGCGAAAAATACAGTACGCTGGACGGTGTAGCCAAGTCAACCTCGCGCCTCATCAAACCATCTGATGACATCAAAGCAGATCCAGAGATATTGCGTGAAATCTCAAAACATATGAAGAAATAGCAATCGAAAATAAGGAGTTGATAACATGGCAAAGGTCAAAGTAGCTACGGTTTGGTTAGAGGGCTGTGCTGGTTGTCATATGTCATTCTTAGATATCGATGAGGCAATAATCGAGCTAGCTAAGGTCGTTGAATTCTCCAGAAGTCCTATAACCGATATAAAGGAATTCGTGCCGGTAGACGTCGGCATCGTGGAAGGCTCTGTCGGCAATACTGAAGAGGAGGAAGTGCTCAAGGAGCTCAGGGCACATTGCAAGATTCTTATGGCCTGGGGTGATTGCGCTTGCTTCGGTGGCGTGTGCGCCATGCGCAGTAGTTTCGACAAAGAAGATGCCCTCAGGCGTGGTTACATTGAGACTGAAAGCACCCACAAAGGCAAAATACCTCGCCCACCGGGTGTCCCGGCACTCCTTGACCAAGTGAAACCAGCGAATCATATAGTAAAGGTGGACTGCTACGTTCCAGGCTGCCCACCAGAACCTAAAGCTATCTTATATGCCTTAAACGAACTCCTGGCAGGCAGAATCCCTGTTCTGCCCAGCGATATGATGCGCTTCGATTGAAAGAGGTGAAGACATGGTTTCTAAAGTTAAAAAAACTATTGAAATAAACCCGGTTAGCCGAATTGAAGGACATGGCAAAGTAACTATCCAGCTAGACGAGGCAGGCAATGTTACTGATGCCAAGTTCAATGTAACACAGTTTCGAGGCTTCGAAAAATTTTGTGAGGGTAGGGTTTTCTGGGAGATGCCAGTAATCACGCCCAGAATCTGCGGCATCTGCCCGGTAAGCCACCATCTGACCGCAGCTAAAGCCTGCGATGCGATTTTAGGAGTTGAGCTAACCCGCCCGGCTAAATTGCTACGCGAGCTGATGCACATGGGGCAATATATCCAGTCCCACGCTCTTCATTTCTTCCACCTGGCCAGCCCGGACTTGCTTCTCGGTATGGATGCTGACCCGGCAAAGAGGAATGTAATCGGTTTGATTGCCGCAAATCCAGAGCTTGCCACCAAGGGAGTAAAGCTCCGCAGCTTCGGACAAGCAATCATCAAGAGTTTGGGCGGCAAAAAGGTTCACCCCATAGGTGCCGTGCCTGGCGGCATGAATACTGCTCTATCCACCGCTGACCGAGACCACTTCCTAAAACAGATAGGCTGGGCTATTGCCGATGCTCAGACTGCAATAGGCATAATTAAGGGCTATTACGAAAAAGACAAAGACTTTGTCTGCACCTGCGCCAGTTTTCCCACAGGTTACCTCGGGCTGGTGGATGAAAACAACAATCTGGAGTTCTATGACGGCAAATTGAGGCTAATCGACCGAAAGGGAAAAGTTCTTGAAAGCCAGTTCAACCCCTCCAATTACCTTGATATCATCAGTGAGCATGTAGAGGATTGGTCTTATCTTAAGTTCCCCTTCTACAAGAAGGTGGGCTATCCCAAGGGTATTTACCGGACAGGGCCGCTTGGCCGACTCAACGTTAGTGAGGGAATATCTACTCCGCTAGCCAATGCCGAACTTAAGAACTTTAAGAAACTGGGCAACAACGGCATAGTAGAAGGTTCATTATACTATCATTATGCCCGCCTCATAGAACTGCTTTATGCCATCGAAAGAGCCCACCAGCTACTAGAGGACAAGGATATATGCTCAACTGACCTGATAGTTACTTCAGATAAATACAACGAGCAGGGCGTTGGTGTCATTGAAGCCCCGAGGGGCACCCTATTCCATCACTACTGGGTAGACGATACTGGCAAAATTCGCAAAGCAAACCTCATAGTAGCCACGGGTAATAATAACGCCGCTATGAACATGGCAGTCTATCAGGTAGCCAAAACGCACATAAAGAATAACAAGATCACCGAAGGCATACTCAACCGAGTTGAGGTAGCTATTCGCTGCTACGACCCCTGCCTCTCCTGCTCAACACACGCTATCGGCCAAATGCCTTTTAACATTCAGGTCATATCGGTTGATGGCAAACTTATAAAAGAGATAACAAGATAATACTCTATGCCCACAAATCGCCAAAAGCAAACCATCGTAGGCCTCCAACAAAGGGGGCCTGCTCTTTTATATACTCGAGCAAAAGATCAACAGCCTTTGAATCTGACGCCCAAAATTAGTAAACTTAGGAGATGGCAAGATCAAGACGCCAAAGGCGAAAGACATAGGAGCGAAATTAATGGTGAATGAGCAACAAGTAAGAGAAAGCCTGGAGGAAATACTGATACAGGGTGCCATGCGCAGCCCGGTAAAATTAAATTTAATCCATGAAATCGCTATTTCTGACCAGAAAGTCGACATAACCCTCGCCTCTGCAGCCCTGAACCCAAGTACTCAAGACTGGCTGAAATCCAAAGTCAGTGACACTATCGGGCAACTGCCGGGTGTAAGTCAAGCAAATGTAAATTTCGTCCAGGCCCCACCCAAAGATATCAACGATGTCAGCTATGTGATTGCCGTCATGAGCGGCAAAGGTGGCGTAGGCAAGTCACTGGTGGCAGCCCTTCTCAGTATTGCCATCGCCCGCCAGGGGAACGAGGTCGGCATCCTCGATGCGGACATCACCGGCCCCAGCATGCCAAAGATATTTGGCCTCAGCGGTGTTCGGCCCAGCAGCAGCGAAACAGGCATTTTGCCAGTTTTGTCAAAACTGGGCATCAGTATTATGTCTATCAATCTTCTCTTGGAACACGAGGATGATGCAGTAATATGGCGCGGGCCTATTATAAGTAAGGTCATTCAACAATTCTGGGAAGAAGTGCTCTGGGGTAAACTGGATTATCTTATAGTAGACCTGCCGCCAGGCACTGCCGATGCTCCTCTGACTGTAATGCAAACCCTTCCAGTATCCGGGGCAGTCATAGTATTCAGTCCTCAGGAGTTGGCAGCAATGGTGGTGAAGAAAGCAGTAAGAATGGCAAAACAGATGAATATTCCCATACTTGGAGTTGTAGAGAACATGAGCTATTTCACCCTGCCTGACAGCGGGAAAAGGCTGGAGCTGTTCGGTAAAAGCCGAAGCCAGGAAATGGCAGAGGCAGCAGGTGCACCCCTTTTAGCCCAAATACCTGTTGACCCTGAACTGGCTAAGCTTTGCGACCAGGGTAAAATCGAGCGTTACAGCTCAGAAATATTAGATGTCCTTAGCCAGAACTTCATCCAAGCACTACCAATTAAGGCAAAACAAACTTAGAACATCTAGGAGACTGAATATGACTGATGAATTCGATGAGCTAGAAAAACAAATAATGGAAGCGATGAAGAAAGTATATACCGAAACGGCCATTGACCATGCCATGAACCCTAGAAACGCAGGCAGAATCCCAAATCCTGATGGTTTTGGTTCCGCAACCAGTTCTTGCGGAGAGACCATGGAGATACGGCTTAAGGCAAAAAATGGCAAGATAACAGATGTCACTTTTTGGACAGATGGCTGCAGCACAACCGCCGCCTGTGGCAGCATGGCCACGGAAATAATCAAAGGGGAAGACGTATCACAGGCGTTGGCTATAAATCAAGACGACATCCTGAAAGCTTTGGGAGGACTACCTGAAGGCAATCACCACTGTGCTCTGTTAGCTACCAATGCAGTCAAAGCAGCAATTCAGGACTATATAACCATTAGAAAGGAGCCATGGAAAAAGGCCTACAGGAAATGTTGAAGTCAAAGGTCTCTGCCTCCACTTCCACGGCAGTTGAATTTATGCCTCCCATAGTAGCAATTGTAGGTGAATCGAAATCAGGAAAGACCACGCTTATTGAAACGCTGATTTCGGAGCTAAAGTCAAGAGGCTATCGTGTAGCCACTATCAAGCACTCCGCACATAGGCTAAGTTTTGATAAACCAAGTAAAGATAGCTGGCGTCACATTCAAGCTGGCAGTGACGCTACAGCCATCGTTTCACCGGACCAGATTGTGCTAATCAAACCAGTTACTGAAGAGCCTGACCTAAACGAGATAGCCAGTCTCTTCGGCGAAGATTATGATATTATCCTCGCCGAAGGCTTCAAGCAGAGCAACACACCTAAGCTGGAGATTCACCGCAAGGCAGTCGGTCCACCACTCGGCCACATTAACAACCTCATAGCTATAGCCACTGACGAGCCACTGGAAACCAAGGCCACACAGTTTTCCTTGGACAACATCAAAGGCCTAGCCGACCTTTTAGAAAATGATTTTATAAAGTCTAAACAGGAGTAGCAAAAAGCTGTTTACTTTAACCATTGACGGTATTGAGATCAAGGCTAAAGAAGGAACTAAAATCCTCTGGGTGGCCCTGGATAACGGACTTTATATACCTAATCTATGCGCCATAAGGGAAGCCATTACGCCTTTTGCGTCCTGCCGTCTTTGCTTTGTGGAAATCGAAGGCAGAAGTGCCCCGATTACTGCCTGCACTGAGCCAGCCAGCGATGGCATGGTAGTGCACCTGAACACCCCCAAAGTCAAAAGGCTGAGGAACACCGCCTTTGAGCTTCTTCTCAGTCATCATCACCTTGACTGCGCCAATTGTGCCAAGAACCGAAAGTGCGAGCTGCAGAATACGGCCTCTCGACTTAGCCTGAAACTGAAGACTAAGCGGTTTAGGCGCATACCTCAAAATTTACCTATAGATTCAAGCCATACCCTGTTTACTTATGACCCCAATAAATGCATCCTATGTGGCAAATGTGTTTGGGTATGTCACGAGCAAGGCTCAGGCATACTCGATTTCGCCTACAGAGGTATCGAAACTGTCGTCTGTACCTTCTCAGGCATGACCTTAGCCGAGGCAGGCTGTACCTCATGCCTGGCCTGTGTTAACGTCTGCCCGGTAGGCTCCCTGGTAGCTAAATCAGGCGTAGGTCCTATCTTTATACCAAGGGCAGGGATATGAATCTTGGCATTGAAAATGGTGAAGTGGTACCAAAATGACTGAGGATAAAATATTATTGACTGAAGTTGAAGCACAGCAAATCGCTGAAAAGTTTCTGCTTTCCAAATGCTATGAATCTAAAATCAGTTTCAGTGGCTGCCAGCTCATAGCCACAGATGACAGCCACATATATCATTTGTGCGGTGACCTCACCATACGGTCTCGAAGCTCACTCAGCCGCTTTACTGGTCCTAAATCAGCAAATAAATACCGGTTTAGAATAGAAATCAACGCCCAGCAGGGAAAGGTTCTTAATTACGAGATCATATAGGCACGCCTGCGAGCCCTCATTCTTCCCAAGCGCCTTTACCTACAAGAGGTACAAAGCGACAGCCACCCAGACTTTTAACTAGATTTTTCCTTTTTCTTCTGGTAACTTTGAGCAAGTCCTGCTCCCACCTCGAACCTACGGGAATGACCAGTCGCCCCCCTAAAGCTAGTTGTCCAAGCAATGCGTCAGGGACATGGGGAGCACCAGCAGTAACTATTATGGCATCATAGGGTGCTACTGCTGGCCAGCCCAAAGCCGTACCAGCCGTGTGAATCTCAAAGTTAGTATAACCGAGCTGGTTCAGAACACGCCTGGCCGATTCAGCTAATTGAGGAATACGTTCTATGCTGACTACCCATTTCGCCAGTTCAGCTAATATTGCTGTCTGATAGCCGCTTCCAGTTCCTAACTCCAACACCTTTTCATCGCCTTTGAGTCCCAAAGCATGGGTCATCAAAGCCACAATAAAAGGCTGAGAAATAGTCTGTCCAAAGCCAATACCCAAAGGCATGTCTTCATAAGCTGCATGATAATAGTCAGGTGATACAAAGAGTTCGCGGGGCACGCGTGCCATAGCTGAAAGCACACGTCTATCGCGGATCTCTTGCTTGAGGCAATCGAACAGTCTGGCTCTAGCTGCCTCTAAACCCACACAATTACTACCTTTAGACTTCAACGGAGAATAAAGGTTAATATAATAAGGATAAGAAATAGAGCACCGGAAATTATACCGATGTGCCGCAACTCAGGTAATATGTATTGATAGCGTTTTGCTTGAACTGAAGGGACAGATGGTTCAACCGAAGGCACTACTGCTTTAGATTCTAGCGTTGGTTTAGGCGGATAAACACGTTCAACCGGGACTCTGTGTGCGAACTTGCCACCTGCTCGATATTTAGCTTTCCGTCGCGATTTTTTACCCATAATCTTACTCCAAAAAATCTAGCGTTATGCTTCGCCGCAGATTAAGGACGAACCTCCACCTGAGTATAAACCCTGGTAGTAGAAATATGAGCATGTCCCATAAGCTCCTGTACAGATTGCAAGTCGGCACCACTCTTAAGCTTATGGGCAGCAAAGCTATGCCGCAGACTGCGAGGCGTGACCTTACCACTAAGCCCAACCCTATCGGCATACCCCTGAACAATCTGCCAGAATCCTTGCCGGGTAAGCCGTTCGCCACGGCGATTAAGAAACAAAGCGACTTCCTTTTCATCATTCAATAAATCAGGACGAACGGCATCAACATATTCTTTAATAAGCCGTGCTACAGGTGGGTCAATAGGAATAACTCGAGCCCTAGAACCCGAGCACCGCACAGTATTCTTCTTCAGGTCAATATCTCGTGTGTTTAGCGCCATCAGTTCACTGGCTCTTAAGCCAGTAGCGTAAAGCACCTCCAGCATTGCTTTATCTCTCTTTGCGTCGACGGTGGAAAGCTTTGCTGGTTCCGATAACAGCCGACGGACTTCGGAAACAGGTAAGGGCTTAGGTAGTGGTTTGCCCACCTTAGGTGAAGCCAGATTCGGTGCCAAATCGCTTCTCAGCCTGCCTCTATCCACCATAAACTTGAAGAAGGATTTAGCTGCAGCTATCTTGCGGGCTACTGTAGATGGCGTGTACCTTCTTCCCCTCAGACTTTGCAGATAACCTGGCAAAAGTTCAGCGTTAAATCTAGGCTCCGAAAGGTCAAATCCAGCCGATGAGCCCTCCGATTTCACATAGTTGGCTAGCTGATTCAAATCGTTATTATAAGCTGCCAAAGTGTTTTTGGAATATTTTTTCTCGCTGGCTAAGTAATCGAGGAAGGACTTTATGTCTTCTTCCATTTCACAACGCCCTGCTTATTCTAGCACAACAAACCGAGCAACGCTACGTATATGTGTAAAATTTTTAAAACTTTTTGTCAACTTTTTCCATCCGATGCTACAATACATTGTGGCAGAATTCCCATGTCTATCAAGGATCAGTTAAAAACACTGCCGGCAAAGCCTGGAGTCTATCTTTTTAAAGACAACCAGGGTAAAGTCATTTACGTCGGCAAAGCAGCCAGCCTTCGCAACAGGATGAGAGCTTACTTCAGCCCCAGCACTAATCTATCATCCAAGCCGGAGCGGCTAGTAGCTGGGATAGGCGACTTCGAGACCATAGTTACCGACTCGGAGCAGGAAGCCCTCATCCTGGAGTGCAACCTAATTAAGAAGTACCGCCCCAGCTACAATGTGCGCTTAAAAGACGATAAAACCTTTCCCTACATTAAGATAGACCTCAAAAATGATTGGCCGGGTGTCCACATTACTCGTCGTTTCCACAAAAACGGGGACAGGTATTTCGGTCCATTCGCTAACGCCAGCTCTTTACGCCAGACATTAAGATTAATTAAGAAAATCTTCCCCTTCCGCTCTTGCAACAAGACAATCACGAGCAAAGATGCCAAGCCTTGCCTTGAGTATCACATCAATCGCTGCTTGGGGCCCTGCATCGGTGTTGTAAGCAAGGAAGATTACAACGAAGTAATAAAGCAAGTCATCATGTTTCTCGAAGGCAAGCAAGAGCTAGTTCTTCGAGACCTCAGACACAAAATGGAAAAGGCCTCGCAGCAACTCCAGTTCGAAAAAGCAGTCCTACTCCGTGACCAAATCCAAGCCATAAAAAGGGTTATTGAAGGACAGAGGATTGCTATTGCTGTAAGAGGTGACCAAGATGCCATTGCCCTGGCACAGACCAAGGACTTAGCTTACGTAGAAATCTTCTTCATCCGCAGCAACAAACTCATCGGCCGTGACTATATTCTGCTAGACGGCATCCGCGATGAAGAACCGAGCCAGATAATGACCAGCTTCATCAAACAATACTATGCTTCAGCTTCCTCAATACCACCACTGATCCTGCTCCAGTATCCCATTGAGGAGCCTGAGGTTATCACCAGATGGCTAGCAAATCAAAGAGGCGCACCGGTTAAATTGCACGTGCCACGTCAAGGAACCAAGAGGCAGCTAATGGATATAGTCGTGGAAAACGCGCGTCAGGGATTAGCCTTATACCAGGCCAAACAATCAACACTCATCGAATCCGCCCTCGTCCTGGAAGAGCTGAAGGAGAGACTTGGCCTACCCGTAATTCCGCTGAGGATAGAGAGCTATGATATTTCCAATATCCGAGGCAATCTCGCGGTCGGCAGTATGGCTGTGTTCGATAAAGGCTTACCCAAGCCGGCACATTACCGACGTTTCAGAATCAAGACAGTAGCAGGCATAGACGACTACGCTATGATACAGGAGGTGTTAAGACGACGATTTAAACACCGTTTGACTGCTGAAGAAAAGTGGGTAATAATACCTGACCTCGTTCTCATCGACGGCGGCAAAGGCCATCTCAATGCCGCCCTGGAAGTGATGCAGAAACTGGGGTTGGACTCTGTTCCAGCTGCTAGCCTGGCTAAAGAAAAAGAGGAGGTATTCATACCCGGTAAACCCGAACCACTTGATATCCCGCATACTTCCGCAGCGCTGTACCTGCTGCAAAGGATTAGAGATGAAGCCCATCGCTTCGCTTTAGGCTACCATCAAAGACTGCGGCAAAAAGAAGGAATAGCTTCAGCTCTGGATAGCATTCCGGGCATCGGCCCTAAGCGCAAAAAAATATTGCTTAGGAAATTCGGCTCAGTGCGGGGTATCAAAGAGGCATCGATGGATGAGCTTGCCAAGGTGGCAGGAATAACCAACAAGCTTGCTGAAAAGATAAAGGAATACCTGTGATTACGTTCACTGGCTAGACAAGTGCTGTCAGTTATAATATGATTACGGCAAGAGGAGGTGAACCATGTTAAAGGCATCAAGGTGGCTTTTGATAATCGGTAGCGCACTGTTGCTTGTAGACGTGATACTGATAGTCGCCAAAATACCCAACCCAATCCCTGGCTTTCCATTACCTTGCCCTATAACCTGGTGCGTACTTGGCGTCGGGCTCCTACTCTTCGCCATCAGAAGCAAAGCCTTCAAGAAATAGCCCGCAGCCAACGATAACCCCACCAATATAGTCACGAAATCAGGGCCGACCCACTTATCCCACACATGTAACGGCGACCTTTTAGGGTCGCCCGGAATCGAGTTAGTGGCGAGGCTAAAGCCTCGCCACTATATGCTCTGTTAAATTTCAGTTAATAACCGTGCTAAGGTTTTGGCGTTTCTCACCGCATAAGCTCCTGCATCGTTATTGAAATAAATATAAACTGCCTTCAGATTTTTCCCCATCTCAGCGATTTTCTTTGCCCAACCTGAAAGTTCCTCATCGCTATAGCAGCTACAATATAAGCCGGTGCTACCATGAAAACGGACATAGGCGAAATCAGCCGTAGCTGCCACTGGGCAGGTGAAATCGGGCATATCGAAGACACACAAGCCAGCATTGCATTCCTTTAGGATATTGAAAACACCATCATCAATCCATGACTCGTGGCGAAACTCGAAGACATGGCGATACTGGCGAGGTAAGATAGCCAGAAATGTCTCCAAGGTTTCATCATTACGCTTCATACCCGGAGGCAACTGATATAGAAACGGCCCAAGCTTATCTCGCAGGAAATCAGCTTGTGTCAAAAAATTCTGCATCGGCTCTTCCACATTCTTTAGCCTTTTTATATGTGTGATGAAGCGACTGACTTTAGCGGCGAAAACAAAACCTCTGGATGAAGATTCCCGCCAATTGGTAAAGGCTTTTTCCGAAGGCAAACGATAGAAGCTGTTATTGAGTTCTACAGTATTAAAATACCGAGCATAAAAGTCCAGCCACTTCGGCTTAGCTAGCTCATCAGGATAAAAAAACCCCCGCCAGTGTTCATAATGCCAGCCGCTTGTCCCGATATAATATTCAGGCATCACTACCCAAAATGGACTTCGCCATTACCTCAAGCTATAATTAACTACCAATGAAATAGCCTAACAGCCAACCAAGGCTTCCCGTGCCAGCAACTCCACCGAAGCTCCTTAACCAGGGCTTCGTCTGGATAAACAATCGCCGCAGCTTTATCAAAACTAGAAAGTTCTCAGGGATTTCCTCCACCCTGATGCTGCCCATCTTCATGCTTGAGTTCTTTTTTCTAGCCCTACTAATAGGCATACTCTTGCTCATCTTCGTACTTTATGTAATGTTCAGACTGCTGATTTCCCTGCCCAGACTGAAGAAAGGCGATTAAACGACTGCAGGTAAAACGAACCACCACGCTTCTATAGCTCTTCCAACTTCGCCAAATCAAACCTCATGCCATCACGAGCCGCAATAACCTTAATACCTGTGTCCTGGCTCAGCTTCTGTGCCAATTCCCAGGGTTTAGCCCGCCATATTGACATGCCAAAATGGGTGAGTACGGCAATTTTCGGTTTCACTTCCAAGATTATCTGCTTAGCTTCAGGTATAGACAAATGGTCAATCCCACCCTTAGTCTCCAGCATGACCACATTTATAACCAATAGCTCACTCCGATAGTAGCTGGACAGTCCATCGAAATACCTGGTGTCGGTAATCCAGGCAAGCGTATGCCGCGGCGTTCTGAAAACAAAACCATAGGTCTCAACAGGATGTCTGTGTTTCACCTGAGTTTCAAAAGAGATATCCTCTATAGAATAGGAACTGCCTTCAGACAAAATATCTATCTTTTGTGGATAATTTTGCAAGTACGGCAGAATTACAGCATCATTATTAAGAGCATCCGATGGGGCGAATACTACACCCCGCTGCTTCCAACCACCCTCGGTCATAGCTTCAATCATAATATTGATGTCGCCGGAATGGTCTAAATGTTTATGAGACAGGATGATAGCCTTCAGCTTGGAAGCACCGAGTTTCCTTTTAACGCTGTGAACAAGACAGCCGGGACCGGGGTCAAGAAGTATCTCAGTGCCACTAAAATTCAGCCAGGCACCACCTGAGGCCAGAAACTGCTTGGTTACTACAAACCGGGCACCAGCCGTGCCGAGAAAAGTTATTGTATCTGACAAATCCTCCACAGCCCTAATTATATCAGGAAAGCTGGAGAGTCTCCGCGCCATGGCAGTCTTTCCCCCATGGTCATCGCGAGCCGAAGGCATGGCAATCTCAGGACTATCTCCCCTAGCTTACACATCTAAGTTTCTGTTAAAATTGGCCCAGCCTTATAATCGGCGGAAAAAGGAGGCACATGACAGCATTACAAGACGAGATCGCCCAGCTTCTCAAAGAATATCAGGCCAAAACCGGTAAACTACTGACCATTGGCACAGTGGAATCAGCCACCGGCGGCAGGATAAGCGATAAAATAACCAACGTTCCGGGCAGCTCCGACTACTATAAAGGCTCAATCGTTTCCTATAGCAATGAAGCCAAAACAGACATTGCTGAGGTTAAAAAACAGACCATCAAAAAACATGGCGCCGTCAGTCCCCAGACAGCAATAGAGATGGCTGAAGGTGGCAGGAAGCTTCTCAAAGTAGATATCTGCATTTCCGATACCGGCATTGCCGGGCCCACCGGTGCCACGCCGGGGAAACCCGTAGGATTATTCTATCTTGGTCTATCAGCCAAAGACGCGGCCCTGGCTAAAGAGCATCACTTTTCAGACAGCCGCGAGCAAAATAAGCAAAAGGCTGCTGAAATGGCATTGACCCTATTAAAAGAGTATCTGCAAAAATGCCTCAGCGAAGTAACCGATAGCACTCTAGAAGAAAAGCACGTAGTCACCTGCTTCCTTGAGCATGGTGGTAAAATCCTGATTTTGAGACGGAGCGGTCGGGTTAGCACCTACCGCAGAAGCTGGGCAGGCGTCAGCGGCTACATCGAGACAAACGCCGATGACCAGGCATTCACCGAAATCAGCGAGGAAACAGAGCTGTATAAAAAAGACCTGAAGCTGGTAAAAAGGGGCAAGCCGTTAGAAATCATCGACAAAAGCCTGAACCGAAAATGGATAGTGCATCCATTCCTCTTTCACGTAAGGGCTCCGGAAAAAATCAAGACCGATTGGGAACATACCGAGGTTACGTGGATTAAACCAAGAGAGCTCAAAAAATATGAGACTGTCCCCGGGCTGGCGAAAGCCCTGTCACGGGTGATTAAATGACATGTATATGCCCTTCACCCCTTAACTATCTCAGGAGTTGAATATGCTGGCTAAGGTAATGAGCTGCGCCGTAGTCGGGCTGGAAGGAGCTATTGTCGAAGTAGAGGTTGATATCTCTCCAGGGCTTCCCTCTTTTACCGTCGTTGGCCTGCCGGATACCGCCGTACAGGAAGCCAGAGAACGAGTCCGTGCTGCTATCCGCAACTCCGGCTGCATTTTCCCAACCAGGCGAATTACGGTGAACCTGGCACCGGCTGACCTTAAGAAAGCCGGCCCTGCCTACGATTTGCCTATCGCTATCGGCATACTGCTCAGCTCAGAACAAGTATATGCCGAGGTAACAAAAACGCTTTTCCTCGGTGAGCTTTCTTTAGATGGCAGCTTACGCCACACCCACGGCATCCTGCCCATGGTAGCTATAGCCCGGGATAAAGGCTTGTCAGATGTCTTTGTTCCTGCTGATGATGCCAATGAAGCCTCCATGCTGGACGGCATTAAGGTCATCCCATCTACATCGCTAGCCCAACTGGTCAGCCATCTTCGAGGTGAGATATCAATCCCCCAATATCAACCGGATAAAGACTGGAGAGACATCACCACCGACTTTTCCCATGTTGACTTAGCCCATATAAAAGGCCAGGAACATGCCAAACGTGCCATAGAAGTAGCTGCAACTGGTGGTCATAATATCCTCATGTCCGGGCCGCCGGGCAGTGGCAAGACCATGCTCGCCCGCGCCCTGCCTTCTATAATGCCGATGATGACCTTAGCCGAAGCTCTGGAGGTGACTAAAATCTATAGCGTCAGCGGGCTTCTCTCAAGCGATACACCACTTATAAACCAACGTCCCTTCCGTTCACCCCATTACACAATCTCCCATGCCGGACTGGTTGGCGGCGGGCATTGGCCCAGACCCGGTGAGATAAGCTTAAGCCACCGCGGTGTCCTCTTTCTCGATGAGTTCCCTGAATTCAGCCACATGTCTCTGGAATCATTGCGCCAGCCTGTAGAGGACAAGGTCGTCACCATCAGCCGTGCTCAAGGCAGTGTCACCTTTCCGGCAAACTTCATGCTCGTAGCCGCCATGAACCCCTGTCCCTGCGGCTATTATGGAGACCCGGTTAAAGAATGCAAATGCTCCTCGAGCGAGATATCCCGCTATCAGAAAAGAATAAGCGGGCCGCTTCTCGACCGCATCGACATCTTCATAGAAGTTCCACGAGTTGAATACGAAAAGCTTACCGATGAAACCTTAGGCGAAAGTTCAGGGAAGGTTCGAGCTAGAGTTGAAGCCGCCAGGCAGATTCAGCAGAAACGTTTTGAAGGCACAAAGCTTATGTGCAATACCGAGATGACACCCATAGAAGTCAAGGAATCCTGCCGTGTAGACCCCCCAGCCCAGAGCCTGCTACGGACAGCCATGAAACAGCTCCACCTCACCGCCCGTGCCTTTCACCGCGTCCTCAAGCTGGCTCGGACAATAGCCGACCTGGATAGAGCCGAAATCATCAAAGCCAACCACCTCGCCGAAGCCCTCCAATACCGCCACAGAAGCTCGAACTAGGTAACAATTCAGGTAACATGAAAGAATAATGCACCTCCCCAGTCTATGGTGTAAAGTTTAGGCTTGGGAAAACCCAAATACATCACAAGGAGGTGCCAAATGAAGTATATAGGTTTAGACTGTCACAAGCAATACGATCACGCAACTCTAATTAACACAGAAACCGGAGAGGTGAAGGCAAAGAGGTTGGCTCATATCGAGGAGGAATTTAGAGAATTCATAGGGGATAAGGCTGACACCAAGATGGTAATAGAGTCATGTTGGAATTGGTCCAAGACATATGAGCTAGCCAAAGACCTTGTGGAAGAGATAATTCTTGCTCATCCGCTCAAGGTGAAAGCTATCGCCTCAGCCAAAGTAAAGACCGATGCTATTGATTCTCGAACATTGGCTCAGCTGTTGATGGCTGACCTCATCCCTCAGGCTATTGTTAAGCAGGTTGGCACAAGATTATCTACCAGAAGGTCTATAGGGTGCCGCGGCAAGAAATGCCGCGGCTATCTTATTGATTTGATTTGTACGGTGGGGATACTTTAATTACCCACAATCCTCTAGTTGCTACTTGGGCTACAGGTAATGCAATTGCACCGCACCCGCAAGCTAGATTAGGGTCAAAGGCAACCGCCCATGGCGGTAGCGTACTTCCATTAATTAGGTTACTTTCTTTAGCTTCGTCTGGGTGGGGAAACTCAAAAGGCTCAAATCTTATATGGAGGCTGCCGGATATTTCTGTGAAGCGTTTATTGAACTGATTCCAGACCCACTTCTTCCTTAATTTTGGCCATAGATGGCTTACATAGTGTAAATGGCAACCGTATCTCCAGTGGTTGGCACCTGATGGTTCAATGTCTTGATGGCTGAAATAAAAGCAATGCCAATCTGAGCCGCATTCAAATAAGTGTACATGGATATATCTCCGTTCCAACAGACCCGACCTAGTCTTTGTCAGAAATTTCTTTGGACTTCCTAATTTCATTTGCTCTCTATCAGTCTGTGATACTCTTAAATGAGCAGGAATATGTTGTCTAAACTTGGAACGGTGTGTAAAGTGAACCTGAGAGCAATTATGTATTAATAAGAACAAATCATATTCTGACACTACAATGTCTCGGGAACAATGTTCAGCATCCCTTTTCCTTTTTATTAAGAAAAAATCTTTAAGTTTGTCTGGGATACCTAACTGGTTTACTTTATCATGGTATTCTGTACTTTTCTGTTTTACGTCAATTTTAACTTGAGATTTGACATCTGAAGTAATAAGCACGCCTTTTGCATGTAGCTGTGTAAGTTTCATGTCTATGTCCATTTGAATTAGGCCTTGTTGGTCGGACACACAGTAGAGTGCCCCAGTACGAGATAAAGGTGAGCCAAATCTAGTGATATGTCTACTCTTCATTTATACGAGGCTCAGCTACTTAGTAGGCTTCTGATGGCCCGAACCTGTATTACTATTAGTTAATAAGAACGAATTAAAAAGTCTCTATTTACGTAGTTTTATTCATGGTTTCTAGTCTTTTCATACGAATCCCCATTAAGACAATTGCAATTGTGAGTAAACCAAAACAGAACCAGAGCCAACCAGGATTTGCATGTAATAACCAAATTATAACCACCGATATGATGGTGAGTACTACGAATGCTAGAGCCAAAGTTGCTGTTGTCCGCTTTCTACTAGTCTTTTTCATATATATGGATAGCGATGTTAGGACGGGAATCAGCAAAATTATATATCCATATGGCGCTGTTGGAAATTGGGTAGGCCACTTATTGCTTATAATCATAACTCCCCATATGACAATTGATACTAGAAATGCTATTTCGAGTGAGCGTGGTATCGGTCTTTTAGTTACTTGGTCCCTTGGCAATCGGAAAGATAACCATATTCCCGCTACAAAATACACCACGAAAAATATGCCACAGATTATCAAGATTGCATTAATTACAGGTAGGTATGGCCCAAGTGCCGGAGTTTTAGACATATTATTAAGTATATCTATTATTTTGCCTAGGGCAGCTACAGGAATGAACATAAAAATCCAGAAGGCTACAAAGTACTTATCCAATAATTTGGTAAATATATAAAACTTTTGGTGGTGTCTACTTATGAACACAGCTACAAAAAGGAAAATTGAGAGGAGTAAGGAAAAACCTGACAGCCATAACAAGAGGCTATTATTTGAGGGTTCTGCAGTGAATAGTGCAAGCAGAAATAATGCGACTGCAAAGCATCCAAAAGCAGAGGATAGCATCTTAAACAAATCATTTGGTTCTGGAGGCAAATTGACTTGATGCCATGAAGCCCTAATCTTGTTGATACATTTATCAGGGCGAATTGGATGCTCTTTATTCTGATTCTTGTTTTGGTTCATCGCAAATTATTTAATGAAGGACTCGGTGTGGTTCGAACCTGCAGTTTATTCTAGCGCTTCAGTAGTCCCTCAATGTGGTAGATGGCTTTTGGCTTAAGCAACCAAGCCGTCCCACTGAAACTGGATACGTCAATTATCCAGTCCTTTTCCTCAGCCTCTTCAATGGCCTTCAGCACCTGCGATTTCGAGAACCCTCCTTGGGTCTCTAATTGCTCTGGGGTTACTGACTTATGGCCATTGTCGCCAAGCCTGTAAATCGCAACTAGGACTCTGTCTCGGTTCCTCTCGACGGCACTCGCCTTCGCTTTCTGAAGTATGCTATCTACTATGTCGAGTGCTGCTTTTAGCTCACTTATCATAACTACCCCTGCGTATATTATATCACCAGCAAGAGTAATGGTGTTGAGGCTTATTGGAGGGTCTAGACTAAGATTCTAATGGTAGGTAGCTCCCGAGGTAGTATTCGAACCTACGGCCAAGCAGTTAACAGCTGCCCACTTTACCGCTGAGGTAGGCGGTAACAAATCGCTATTTTGTGTGCTCGAATATTTGAAGCCCTAATCCCTTATATCCTGCAACGCTTCTGCAATAACGAAACGGCTAAGAGTTTATCCCCAGATTGCGTACATAATTCTAATTATCATTACTGGTCACTAAAAAGCGCAAACCCGATTTCTACCGGACTGTTTCGCTTTGTAAAGCGCCGAGTCGGCAGCCGTTATCAGTCCGTCTTTATTATCAGCATCTACCGGAAAGGTGGCAACGCCAATACTGACTGTTACCTTTCCATCGGGTTGACTTTCCTTCTCTCCCTCAAATTGCTCTTGCCCGATTGCTTCCTGCACCCTAATTGCAATTAATGAAGCCTCCTCCTTGTTAGTATCCGGAAGCAGAATTGCAAATTCCTCCCCACCATACCTGTATATTTTGTCGGATGATCGTACATGGCATGTCAACACATTCACCAATTTGTTTAGCACCGCATCACCCTTCGGGTGCCCGTGAAAATCATTGTACTTCTTGAACCAATCTACATCTACCATGAAGAACGATAGTGGCTTTTTATATCTTTTAGCGGTGGCAATCTCAACAGCGATGTCCACATCAAATTTCCTGCGATTAAAGCAACCAGTTAGCCCATCACTTATTGAACTATCGCGGACCTCAGAATACAGAAAGGACCTCTCCATGGCTATAGAAATCTCTTTAGCTAAAAGTTGGGCAAATTCCAAATCCGCTCTATCAAAAGCATTCTTCTCCGAGGAATCTAAATGAATAATTCCCTTCACTTCGTCATCTACCATAATAGGAGCGCAAATCAGAGAATTCATAGCACATCCATGAGGGACACAGCTCGCAGCAGGACTATTGGTGACATCTCCAGTAAAGATATCTTCTTTCGTATTTAATATATGTCTTATGGCCGGCATGTCAACGCTAAATGTCATCTCTCCAAACGTTTGGGCAAAGCCTTTTTCTGCCATGATTTTGACCTCATCGCCCTCAATCAACATGATGGCACACCCATCGCAACCCAGTGCATCTGCAAGCTCTCTTACCGATATACGACAGATCTGCTCCAACTCTAAATTAGCGCCGATACTATGGTGTAGCTCTATGATCGCTGTTAATCTTTTGAGCTCTTTCTCCGTGCCTTTGCTTGCCATTGGCTATTCACCAAACATCTTTCTAATATTGGCCTAATTGAATTATACACGCATCCGATGCTAATGTCAGTACATTTCCGGGAGGAAGTGGCCATGCTAAGATATCGAACATCCCGACTACCTCACTGAAATGCAGAGAATGTCATTCAATTCATCCCCAGATAGCGTCCAAAATTTTTATCCTCATTACCCGCCACACTGGTATAAACGCAGCTGCGAGCGACACGACCAGCAGAATGAAAGCCATGCGCGCGGTGTAAGCAGTCCTGGTGGTGAGATAGGCGGGACCAAAGGGAAACTCAAAGGGATGCCGGGCTTCTATGGGGATTATCAGGTACTTGAATGCCAGAATACCAATAATTAACCCGACCACCGCATAGAACAGCGCCCGGATTAAATAGGAGATGGTAATGGAATTAGATTTAATGCCTATGGCACGCTGTATACCTATCTGGCGCCGCCTGTTGATTACATCAACATAGGTGACTATGAAGACTGTAATTCCAGCTACCAGGTAGTTGACTACGTTTAGTATCTGATTTATCAGAGTAAAGCTATCAGTCATGCTCTCCACAAGCCCAGCAGTCTCATCCCATGTCTGGAAATCAAGGCCATCTCTTAGACTGGCTATTCGTTCAATTACTATCTCAGGGTCAGCGCCATCTTCTAGCTTGACTCGTATGCTGCTGGCCTTGTTATTCATATTCGGCATTACTGAATTGAATTCCAGCTCGGTCACAAAAGCCTGCATGTCAGTTTGAATAAATCCCGTATCAAATATACCTTTAGCCGTATACTGTTTCTCAGGGCCGTTGCTATAAGTTACCACCACTTTGTCACCAGCGTGCACATGACGCAATGAACTGGAATACAACTCAATATCCTCAAGGTCGGCACCGGCTAGCTGAACGCCCAGGAGTATTTGCCCACGGTCGCGAGAATCAAGATATCTGCCCTCAATCAAACACTCCGCGACCTCAAAAACCGCTTTTTCCCGCGCTGGCTCAATCCCGGTGACAACGCAACTGACCCGCTCATCTTCAAAAGTGATGTAGGCATTTATGTTATTCCTGGCACTGGCAGCTACAACACCGTCTACAGATTCAATGCTGGCTATAAGGTCATCAGCGTGGCTTATGACATTATCATCACCCTCAGGCTCGATAATAATATCTCCCGAATAGGTCTTTATCAGTATAGCATTCATGCTCACGGTTGCCCCACTGATCAGCCCCGGGACAAAGAGAAGATTCATGGTCACCAGGATTAACATGAAAATTGTTAATATAATGACGCCGACATTCCCCTTAACAATCGACTTTAAGGCCAGGAATATCGCCACTCTCAATGACCTGGTCATTGTATTGGACTACCTTTTTTCACCATTTTGCCATCGCTGAGCACGATTAAACCTCGGGCATATCTTTTATCGTCGGGGTCATGAGAAACAAAAATAACAGTAACCTTCATCTCCTGATTAAGACTGACCAATGTTTCCATCACCTTCTTACTGGATATAGTGTCCAGATTAGCACAGGGCTCATCGGCAAAGATAATCCTGGGATTGTTTATCAATGCACGAGCAATGGCCACCCTCTGCTGTTCACCACCAGACAATTCCTTAGGATAATGACGTATCCTGCGCCCCAAGCCAACCAGCTCAAGCAGCTCTCTAGCCCTTTCCTTGAAGCCAACTCCCTTTTCTCCGAGCATCATGCCAGGTAAATAGACATTTTCATGAGCGGTCAGCTCCGCAAGCAGCGCATATTCCTGGAAAACGTAGCCCAAATGCTGGAGGCGCAGCGTGGCTCTAGCGTCATCTGACAGCTCGGTTACAGCTTCATTATCAAGAATTATTTGCCCTGAAGTAGGCCTGTCAAGCAGCCCTAACTGCCTGAGCAATGTGGATTTCCCTGAACCGCTCTTGCCCATAATGCAGACCATGTCTCCAGTCGCCACAGTGAAAGACACACTATCCAACGCCCTAACCTCCACCTCGCCAAGACCGTATATTTTGGTTAGATTTCGAACCTCTAACATATGCCTATACTATTACGAAATAATCCTTTGCTCACCGAGCAACAGAACCTATCCTCTTCTGCACCTTCTTCCACGAGCCGGTGATAAGAAAACTCTCCTCCATATTAGCAACCATCCGGGTAAACTTATTTATCGGCACCGAAAAGGTGAGCGCCTCTTTGGGTGCAAACGGCCGCGCCGAGACATCGAACATGCCGATAACGCCTCTGGGGCGCCTGGATTTCCCTTCGAGATAAGGATACTGGACAATCGAGCCACAGCCGGCGCAGAACGGGGCAAATACCCCATTCGGCTCGGCTTCGTCAAAATTCGCCAGCGTAAACAGACCTGCCACAACGTCTGGCTGGGCGAAGAAGGTGACAACTTCCGGATTATCCGAACTTTCAAGCTTGTCCCACCTCTTGAAGACTATGAAACGAGCCGGGGCTTTAAACGCAGGTGCATATTTGAACCCCTCCTTAACAAGCTCCGGCGATTTCTTATAGCGTTCCCCTTCAAGTTTGCCCTGAATTCCACAGGAAAGGAAATATTCAAAGTCAGGCATAATTTTTTGACTAAATCCGATATACCTTTTTCCACCAAAGCAACCGACTGAATCCGCATTGTAGCAAAAAGAGCTTCCTTTCCTCACCTTTGACAGGTCGCCGATTACACACCTATGCCCCGAAGTAGGCTTAACCAGCTCGGCACGCCCTTCTTCAGCAGCATAATAGAAGGTAATAGGAAATTCGGCACCATTAAAGTACTTTTGCCACAGCATACTGAATTTTTCTTTAAGCCCCGTATCCATAATTAGATTCTCCTGTTCTACTTTGCCACAGCAACTAATGGGCAAACCGCATGGTTACCAAGGCAACGGCCACATAAAGGAATACACCGATGATAACAGAAGGTATAATCCCCCACCGAGGCAGGATAAATATCATGGCGACAGCATAAAGAACCCAGGCTGGTATCAAAAACAGCATGCCCTTGAAATAGGAAACCGTGGCACCGACACCGCTGGCGAAATATATACTGAACAGGGTTACGATGGTTATGCTGGGGAAAAAGGCTATGAAAGCAGAAAGCAGCCCCTTCCCCTGAGCCCCAAAATAAGTCACCAAACTCACAATCGTTCCACCAAGCACAAAATATAACGACAGTAACTTAATATCCATAGCTTGCCTCCAGGCTATTCATTAGCATTAAAATAATATGCTAATACCCGATTATAACCTTTGTCAACATAGAAACCAGCCATTGACAAATGGATTATAATAGGACATATGCAGACAACCTTAATATCTGGGGGTGAATAAAATGACCGCTGCGCAAAAGACCTTGCTCTATATCTTCCTCGCATTCGCTATCCTTTTCATCGGTCTCCTACCGCTAGAACCTTACGCCGGTAATTTCGTCATCAAAGCCATACCGGCAATAAGCCTGGCTGTGCTGGCATTCATAGCAGTTTCCGGCTCGAGAGGCAAGCTGCTGTTTGCGTCTCTCCTGTTCTGCGCTGCTGCCGATATAGCCCTAGAACTAGCAGCAGGAAAGTACTTCGTTATTGGCCTGGGATTATTCCTCATCGCCCACATACTGTTCATAGTAACTTTTTCCAGAGATTTAAAGGCTCAAAAATCTCAGATCCCTTTCGTCGTTCTCCTCATCGTCTATGCTAAGATGATGGCTTTTGTCCTGACACCCTACCTCAAAGAGATGGCAATACCCGTCTACATATATATGACAGCTATAACTTTGATGGGCATCTTTGCATCATTACGGGCTTCAAAGAACGACTTCACACTTTATGGAGCCATATCTTTTATCGTTTCCGATTCGATTCTGGCCATCAATAAATTCATGATGCCGGTGCCGGCGGTCGACTACTTTGTCATGGTCACCTATTACCTAGCACTATTCTTAATAGTCTATGGGTTCGTGAAAGAATAATTGGCTTATCACTAGCCAGAGCTACTCTTCACCCTTAAGCGTCTCATAACCTTCTCTTATGAGAAAGGCTACAACTATTAAGCCTATGATTGGGTCTGCCTGCCACAAGCCGAACATATAATTTAGACTCAGCCCTAGAAGCAAAGCCAGTGACAGAAAAAAGCAGGCAAGCGTTTCTTTGGAATCTGCTATCAGGCTCCTGCTGTTCAGTAACTTGCCGGTTTGATATTTCCAGTAAAACAAGATTGGCATCAATATTACCGAGATAATGGCAATGATAATCCCAAGCAAGCTGGGCAACGGGATTTCCTTAAGGTACAGCTTCTTAGCCGATTCATACAAGATATAGGCACCAAGTATGAAGAAAGTATAGGCAACCAGCCTGGTTGCTTTCCTCTCAACTTGTTGTTTCTCTGCCTCTGACATGCCTTTGTGCTTTCTAAACCTCCAAATCATGACACCGCCCGAAAGGGATTCGCCAAAGCTATCGAGACCAAAACCGACCAAGGCTATACTACCGGCCAGCGACCCGGCAAAAATAGATACTACGCCCTCAAGTACATTGTAGCCAACTGTGAAGTAAGACAACAGGAGCGCCCTGCGGTGAAGTCTCGAAGCCTCAGAACTACTTGTGCTCACGCAACCATAGTATCAAAAATGTCAGCATCAGCCCAAAAAATCAGGCTAATTATTGACGAACATCTGAGGCACCCTGAAAGAACTCTCAAGAAGGTGTCTGGTTGCTATGGCCAACTAACGATTGGAACCTTCCCATAAAACGCTGAGAGGTGCAATCATGCATCATGGACTGGACACCACGCTATAGCCCAACCCGTTTTTTGTACTTCCGTGAACAAAGCGCCTTCCTAATACACTCGGCCGTATCTGGGAAGTCACAAGGCAATTTTTGATAAGAAAAAGATGACCAAGAAACCAAACATGGTAACCAGTGAAGCAGAAAATCCACTCTCTCTAAAGGACTCAGGAATCATCGTCGAGGAAACCATAGCCAGAAGCGCTCCAGCGGCTATGGCTTCAGTAACGCCCAAAACGGTTTGAGAAATGTGCCCAAAGACCATATACCCCAAGATCACAAAAATAAATCCCACAAAAGCCACTAAAACCCAGGTTAGAAGAACTCTAGTACGTTTCTGGCCAGTTCTTGTAAGGTCATAAGCTGAAGAAATACCTTCTGGGAAATTGGATAAGAAAATGGCAATCATTATCACAAAACCCAAGCTTTTACCAAGCAGCAAAGCAACACCCAAGGCTAAAGATTCTGGGATTCCATCTAAAACCGCTCCTAAAACAATCGCCCAACCGGTTGTTTCTTGAGCATTATAATGTCGTTTATGGCCTCGCCCTCCCAGTTTAATAATCAATAGGTCGCCTAAAACAAATAATAACCCCCCAAAAGCAAAGGCCCATATTGTATGGTAAAGCCCGGATAACCTGTAAGATTCCTCTAGGAGACCAAAGGATAAGGCAGCAATTAAGGCGCCGGCGCCAAAAGCCATGAGAATTCCAATTGCCTTTTCTTTGATTTTGAAAAAGCAACCGCAAATACTACCAGTAATAAGACCAAGAGCGCCAACAAAGCCGTAGATAACAACTTGAATCATTCTCTATCCCTTCAGTATATGGCATCAGGCCACAGGCAATGTGAAGAAAAAGGTGCTTCCCTTGCCCTTACGGCTTTCCACCCACACCGTTCCTCCATGCAATTCTACGAGCCTCTTCACCATAGCCAGCCCTATGCCGGCTCCTCCGTGCCCCCTCTGCCGCGACCGGTCTGCCTTGTAGAAATGGTCGAAAACATGAGGTAAGTCCTCGGTAGCTATGCCGCTTCCCGAATCTGATACAGATACCGTAACCCAACCCGGTGTTTTGTAACTTGCGCCAATTTTAATAGTCCCGCCGGCTCGTGTATACCTAAGAGCATTATCAATCAGATTGTGCAGCACTTGACGTATGCGGTCCCTGTCAATGAACACCGACGGCAATCCGGTTGGTAGCTCCGCATTAATGGAAATTAGCTTCTCTAGACAACGATTTTGGACACTGGCTATCTGTGCGAAAATGAATTCGCTCAGCTCAGTGGCATTCTGATATAACTTAAGTTGGCCGGCTTCCGCCAGTGATAGATCCCTAAGGTCGGTTACCAATCGGGAAAGAAGCACGGTTTCATCATATACCGAGGCAACCTGGTCCGGCGCAGGCGTAATAACTCCATCGAGCCAGGCTTCCAAATTCCCCTGGATAATGCTGAGTGGATTGCGCAATTCATGGGCGATGTCAGCCAGTAACTGGCGCCTGCTCTTCTCCTTCTTCTCCAGCTGCTCAGCCATAGTATTAAAAGCATCAGATACTTCACCGATCTCATCATCAGATTTCTGGGGAACCCGATGTGAAAAATCGCCGGCGGCAACTTTACGTGCTGCCAAAGTCAGTTGTCTCATGGGCCCAGTAATGAGCCAGCTGAACAAGAAACCCAAAGCAACGCCAACCAAGACCGCTACTAACGCTGCCAGCCACAAAGAATTACGAACGGCATTAAGAAAAGCTTGTTCAGCCTCACCCATGTAAAACGGCGCCCCACACCGACCACCACACTCTGGACCAGTACAAACAGAGCCTGGAGGAGCTTGCATCTGCGAATTTGTTTGACAGTAGCTACAGAATTCACTCTGGACCGAATTATTCACCCACAGAGCTATAACACCCACACTCACCAAGGCAATTCCCACAAAGAGAAGAGAGAGCTTCACCGATAAACTATGTATCATTATTTCTCCAATTTGTAGCCAACACCGCGGATTGTAACCAACGGGTTAGCAGATTCCGGCGCCAATTTTGACATCTTCTGTCTGATATTTTTAATGTGAGCATCTATAGTGCGCTCATAACCCTCATAGGACTCACCAAAGGCTGAATCCATCAACTGGAGTCTGGTATAAACTCTACCCGGATTACGGGCCAGGACGGCGAGCAATTTAAATTCAGCAGCGGTCAGGCTAAGCTGTTGTCCTGTATAAATAGCCTCATGTTTTTCCGGGTCTAGGCGAAGCTCTCCAGCAATAATCTGTTCACCCTGCTTCGGACCTTCCCTATACCTCCGCAATACAGCACTGACCCTGGCAGCAAGCTCACGGGGACTGAACGGCTTGGTAACATAATCATCAGCTCCAATCTCCAGACCGACAATTTTATCCACCTCTTCATCACGAGCTGTAAGCATGATAATCGGCACGTTTGATTGCTTTCTGATGGTTCGGCAAACCTCCAGACCATCCAGTTCAGGCAAATTCAAATCCAACAGGATAAGGTCTGGCTTATGACGCTGAGCCTGCTCAACGGCAGTTTTGCCATCGGCAGCGATGATAACATCATAACCATCCTTTACGAGGTATGCCTTAACGAGCTCGCAAACCTTAGGCTCATCGTCAACCAGCAAAATCTTACTACCTGCCATTGCTTGCCCACCGTGCTACAGTCTGAATTGTAGCATATAAAATTGATAGGGGCGAAGTGGTCGACCTTCGCCCCTATCGCTTAGGAGGTTAATTTGATACGTCGGTATTCCGACTAGACAGTTATCTAAAAAGGTTGTTTTTAGAATCTGTGGCATGGAGGCTGGTAATTGGCATCACTATCACCAGACCATCCCCTTTGCCCATAGCTGCCTCCCGCCCCCCGACAATAACCACCGCCCCCACAACCTCCCCATCTACCGGCATTGCCGGCATTTGGGCAGTTAGAATACTGCAGGCCAGGACACTGTGAGCATCCCGAGTAATCGCAATCATACGATATTGCGGGACAAGTCAAAACCGGAGTGTCATTTTCCTTAGCCAGAACTAGCCCAGTACCAATAACCAGTGCCAGCACTGCAATCAGGATTGGGACCCCGATTTTCAACAGCTTGTTCATGTACACTCGCCTCCTTTCTGGTATAAATAATAGCAGGCGAACGTGAATTTATTGTGAAGATAGTGTAAGGTTTCTGTGAATTTTGGCGCTTGCTTTCGATGTAACTATGACGACTCACAACCACATGGGTAAGATTAAGGTCTTGGCTTCAGTATGAAAACTTTGAACACATACTATTAACCCCAATCACAATTGCAAGTAGTAAAAACTATATCCGACTTACCCATTTAGTTATCTCTATCTTTGACCAACATGTGATTCTGCTACATCCACACCAACTATTCCGGCATTACCTTATATTCACACTTCACGACCTTATCATTATCAAAAGCATCTTGAGTCTAGTTCTCGCCCTCAGGGCGTGTGTTTCGTTGGCGGGCATTATGACCATTTCGCCCTCCTTCAAGCAAAAGGGCTTGCCTGAAATAACGATTTCTGCTTCACCATCAAGTAGACAAACTAAAGCGTCAAATGGGGCTGTATGCTCGCTCAAGCCTTGGCCTTCATCGAAAGCGAATAAGGTAATAGTTCCTGTTGGCTTACTTACTATCTCCCTGCTGACTATAGAGCCTTCCTGATAATTTACCAGGTCAATTAACCTTGCCACCTGAGCTGCGGATACTTTAGCATCCGCCTTTTTCTTACTATGCTGCACGCCTTTATCTCCTTTCGTTGGGGGCTTAACAAAAAGAAAAGGAGTACTTTGGGCCCCGGCTACCTACTGGATTGCTTCCAGAACCACCTCAGGGAGCATTCTTACCCGAATATCAGGCCTTTCCTGCAACTTGCCCCTGAGACTATGATAGCAACCGGAACAGATGTTGACCAAAATCTTAGTTGTCAGGCTACCAATGAGCTGTTCCATATGCGGCGGAATATAGCAGCACAAATTGGCGTCCAGATGATTCACCCTAAGTCCATTGATTTTGTTGAGCACTCGCACCGCTGGCGAAACATCCACTGGCTCAGAAGTTATCCGTCGCCGAAATCTGTAACAGCCGGCATAATAATCCAACTCCGCATCCAACTTGCCGCCGGTGAAGTAGCGGTCAAGAAGCTCGCTATAGGGAATGACCTCTAGCTTAGTATCTCTCCGGCAATTAGTATAGTTGGGTTCGCAGGCACCGCAGAACAACACAATCGCCTTCGCCCCCAACGCTTCAGCCTGCTTGAAGTTTTCCAAGATAAACTCTCTGGACAGCTCTTTGGATTTAGCGATGTCCTCTTCGTTTTTAGCCATTACCGCAGGCTGCCCGATAGGCATCCAGCTACAGCAGTACTCCTTTTGCAACAGCGTATAGTCTACTCTAAAGCGGTCGAGCAGCTCTTTCAGCGCTCGCATCACATGGGGCATTCCCTCAGGTTGAAAACAGCCCGTGATGATTACATACTCTGCCTTCTCACCTATCCTGAACCCTATATCATCGACAAGAATTTTTCGCCTTTCTTCACCCGAACCGCTACAGGCACCGTAAGCTTTTATGTTATCCACCAGCTTGCTGTCTATCATGTATCAAAACCTCCTTCCTCACTTATTGTCTCGCAGTCCGAGGCAATTACATTCAAGCACAACTCTCTGGGCCGAAATCGTATTCCTTCAGTCCTTCCTGATATAGAAGCCCGATAGCCATATTTTTCTTTCTTACCCCCACTGTCCGTAATACGAACTCGGCTTAACCTTTCAGCTCAATTTGGCACCGCAATTGCCACAGAATCTTGATGGGGCAGTAATAGCACCTCCGCATCTAGCACAATAAGATTCCAAGCTTGAACCGCAGCCTCCACAGAATCGCTGGCCTGGGACAACGTGACAACCGCATTTAGGACAAGCGACGCTCTGCTGTACCCACTGGGGTTGCTGAGCCGTTGGCTCATATTTCTTTGCCGGCTCTGTCACAAACTCTGTCCTTGCCTGTGACAGCCTGCCACCACCCCAAATAGCCGTAAAACAGACCGCGGAGACAAGTGCCACAATAATAACGTTAAATCCGACAGGAAGCCACAATATCAAGTTTAATAGCAGTCCTACTATTCCCAGAACAAGTAAAAGCACACCTACAGCTCTCATATGTCTTACCTTGTCCGAAACTGGTAAATTTTTGCAGGAATGTAAAGACAGACCTTCAGGCTTGTACGCTTGTGCCGCCACCACTCACAGGCCGGTCTAAAGAATTGTACAATGGATGGCATCGTATTAAAATCCGGCAGCCGCCAGTATGTCTGGAACCAATTCTTCCCTGCCGATGGCCATAACGTGAACTCCATCGCAAACGGAATCCTTCTTCAGCGCAGCAATCATCCTGCCGGCAATTTCAATGCCTTTATTGAGCGCTTCCCCCTTGGGAGCAGCAGCTAGCTCATCAATCAGATTCTGGGGCACAAAGATACCGGGCACATTCTCAGTCATGTACTTCGCCATCCTGGCCGACGTAAGCAATACTATCCCGGCTAGAATCTTGACGGAAAACTGGCGGGCAAACTTCATGAATTTGGCGAAATTATCCAGGTCGTAGATGGCCTGAGTCTGAAAGAATTCAGCACCAACCTCGATTTTCTTTTCAAACTTGAGCAACTGAGGTTCTATCGGATTGGCTTCAGGTGTAACTATGGCTCCAGCACAGAATTCTACAGCTCCATCAAGGTCATTCCCGCCAAGGTCTTTACCTGATTCCAGTAGGCGGATGGTTCTCAACAGTTGAAGTGAATCCAGGTCAAAGACGCCTTTAGCCTCTTTATGGTCGCCAACAGGGACAGCGTCACCAGTAAGGCAGAGGACATTCCTTACGCCCCTGGTATAAGCAAAAAGCAGCTCAGCTTGAAGGGCAAGCCGGTTGCGATCGCGGCAGGTCATCTGAAGAATCGGCTCACCACCGCGCTCTTTAATAGCCAGACAGCCACCAATCGACGGAAAACGCATCACTGAGCTTTGATGGTCAGTGACATTCATGGCAACGACTCTATCTTTGAGAAGGTCTATGTGATGGTGCATCTTCTCAATGTTCGTCCCTTTAGGTGGCCCAATCTCACTGGTTATCACAAACTTGCCGGAGTTAAGAGCTTCTTTAAAGCGTGTCGCCATAATCGTTTCCTCCCCCTCACGCGATTTTAATCGTCCGCGGCCTAGGTGTCGCCTGGAAGTTCTTGGGTGGCTGATACTTTCGCATCATATCAAGCCTGCCCTGCGCTTCCAGTCGCTGGTATATGAGTGTCCAGGCACAATCTTTCGTTATGTCAACCTCACACTTGCCCTTATTGGTGCCACCGCATGGTCCGTTTAGCAATCCTTTATGGCAAGCTGTTAACGGGCAGATACCGGCTGTCTGTCCCAGAACACAGTGACCACACTGAGCACAGACTTCGTGAAAGTTGCCCGGCTCATCCTCCAGACCGATAAACAGGGTATCCAGCGCTGGAATAACAGGCTTATCAATATAGCAACTGACCTTGTGCACCCCTAAGGCACAAGACATAACCAGAATACAGCTTGAACTGTTGATAGCTCCATTGTTCTCTTTGAGGGCGACTTCTGTCATCTCATCACAAGCAGTAGGAATAACCGTCGAGCCGGTAACAATTTTACCCAGTTCCTGAAGACGGTCCTTCATACATTGGACTTCCTCTATACCACCAGTTTTTGTCATGGTTGCACAAGTACCACAGCCAATAACGTAAACCTTGTCTAATCCTTCCAGTTGTTCTTTGATTTCATCGAAAGACTTCTGCTTGGTGATAGATTTCATCGTCGTGCCCTCCTAACTAACCAATAGAGCATTCCTCCGAGCAATCCCAGTCATCATCGCTCCAAGTCGCACCTCAAGCACCGCTTAGCTTCCTGCTTAGCCTTCTCTTCTGAAAAGCTGAGCTCTATTTCCTCGAAACTGTGCTTCCTTTCTTCGGTGGGGAGCGTCGGCACTTCTAGCCGGGGTTGCGCCTCCCACGTCTCTTCCTCAACCTTAGTGGCAGCTTCCACAATGACCTCGGTCTTCAGATCATACATCTCTACCCTTGTGATATCCGCCTTAAGATATTTATCTATGGCTAAAGCCCCTCTCCTACCAGCGGCAATAGCATCTATGACCATGCCCGGGCCAGTGACAAAGTCACCGCCGGCGAAAACGCCAGGAACATTAGTAGATAAGGTATTACTATCAACCGCCAGTGTCTCCCAACGTGTCCGCTCGAGAGCGCTGTCAGGTGGCAAGAACGAGAGGTCAGGAGCTTGTCCAACTGCAGCAATTACAGTATCAGCTTCGGCGAAGAATTCTGAGCCCGGAATCGGCACCGGGCGGCGGCGCCCACTGGCATCCATCTCGCCCAACTGCATACGGCTGCACTGCAAGCCGGTTACCTTCCAATTATCACTGGCTATACGAGTAGGACTGATGAGGAAATTGATGCCTACGCCCTCAGCCACTGCCTCATCATATTCCACCTCGGTCACTGGCATTTCCTCTCGCGACCGCCGATAGAAAATGTTGACCTCATCAGCGCCAAGGCGAAGGGCTGTACGCGCAGCATCAAGAGCTACATTCCCACCTCCAATGACCGCCACTTTCTGCCCGACTCGAACCTGCTTGCCCACTTTAACATCTCTCAAGAACCTCAGCCCGTAGTGGAAACCCTCAACGTCCTCCAGTTCACCAGGTATGCCTATTCGCTGGCTTCTCTGAGCACCAGCAGCGATAAACACGGCTGAGTAACCATCTTTCTTTAGAAGGTCATCCACTGTGTAGGTCACACCGATAGGCATGTCATACCTTATGTCTACTCCACGCTTGGCAATATAATCAATCTCCTGTTGAATAACCCTGCGAGGCAATCGAAACTCAGGTATAGCCACCGACAGCATACCCCCGCCTACAGGTAGAGCCTCAAAGGCGGTAACTCCGTAACCCATCTGAGCTAAGTAGTAGGCACAACTGAGTCCAGTGGGGCCTGCACCCACCACTGCCACCTTCTGACGTTTAGTTCTGGGGAAGGGCTCTGGCGGAGGCAACTCAGATATATGGTCAAAATACCAATCAGCAGCAAAACGTTTGAGCGACCTGATAGCTACAGATTCATCCAATTCCCCACGCCGGCATCTGCCTTCACAGGGATGATGACAGATGCGCCCGCATATAGCTGGAAACGGGTTTCGGTCTCTGATTGTCTCAACGGACTCCAGATATTCCCCGACAGTGATATGCGCCACATATTTAGGAACGTTAATCCCCACCGGACAGGTATGCTGGCACGGCGATATCATCAAGGAGTCACAGACAGCAGCAGGGCACTTCTTCTCCTTTATATGAGTCTCATACTCATCTTGGAAGTAATTAATTGTCGTCAGCACAGGATTGGGACATGTCTGACCCAAGCCACACAATGAACACTCTTTGACTGTCCTGGCTATATTAAGCAGAGTGTCCATGTCTGCATCGCGGCCTTTCCCTTGAGTTATTCGGGTCAAGATTTCCAGCATCTGTCTTGTTCCCAAGCGGCAAGGGACGCATTTCCCACAGGACTCATCCTGGGTAAAACTCAAGAAATATCTAGCCACCTCAACCATGCAGGTAGCTTCATCCATAACCACCATACCACCAGAACCCATAATGGAGCCCAGTTGAGCCAGAGAGTCATAGTCCACTGGGGTATCTATAAACCGGGTGGGAATACACCCACCTGACGGACCACCCGTCTGCACTGCTTTAAACCGCTTGCCACGAGGGATACCTCCGCCAATATCGAAGATAACAGTGGCCAGCGGAGTACCCATCGGCACTTCCACCAGACCGCTATTGGCAATCTTACCGGTGAGAGCGAAGACAGCAGTCCCTTTGCTCTTCTCGGTGCCTAAGCTGGCAAACCACTCTGCCCCCTTGTCAATGATGACGGGGACTGCGGCCAAGGTTTTCACATTATTGATATTGCTGGGCTTGCCATCCAAGCCTGATTGCGCCGGGAATGGCGGACGAGGACGAGGCATGCCCCGCCTGCTTTCAATAGAAGCAAGCAGCGCTGTCTCCTCACCACAGACAAAGGCACCAGCGCCTTCCTTGACATGAATCATGAAAGAAAAGTGCGAACCAAGGATATTATCACCCAGAAAACCTCTCTTCTTGGCTTGCTCTAACGCAATACGAAATCGCTTCACCGCCAGTGGGTATTCAGCACGGGCGTATATGTAGCCCTCTCTGGCACCTATAGCATATCCCGCAATCGTTAAGCCCTCTATAACAGAATGGGGGTCAGCTTCCAGGATAGAGCGGTCCATAAAGGCACCGGGGTCACCTTCATCAGCATTACAGATGACATACTTCGTGTCGCCGGGTGAGTTGCGACAAAACTCCCACTTGCGGCCCGTAGGAAAACCAGCCCCACCCCGACCACGCAGCCCGGACTTCTTGATTTCCTCAATGACATCTTCAGGCGCTATCAGGAGAACCTTTCTGAGCGCTCTATAGCCTCCACTGGCTATGTAGTGGTGGATATTCTCAGGATTGATGTGCCCACAATTGCGCAGAATGACACGCTGCTGTTTCTTATAAAAGTTTATCTCCGAATAGTATGGGATGCTTTGGCCAGTAACCGGGTCACGATAGAAGAGGCGCTCTACTGGCTTGCCATTTTTTAGATGGGAGCTAACAATCTCTGGTGCATCACTTGGCTCCACACGAGTGTAGAAAATGCCCTCCGGTTCAATGACCACATTAGGGCCTTGCTCACAGAAGCCATGACAACCGGTGAAATCTACTTCAACACCAGCTAGTTTATGTCGTGCTACTTCCACCTTAAGCACGTCATAAACAGCATCAGAGCCTCCTGAAACACATCCTGTACCCTGGCAAACAAAAACCGTCTTCTGGTCTGCCATGTTATTCCGTGCCCTTTCTCTCACCAAATAACTGCGCTACTTTTTTGGGATTCATATGCCCACAGGTTGTCGTGCCAATAACTATGTTGGGTGCCAGGGCACAGACCCCTATGCAAGCAACCGTCTCTAATGTATATTCGTAATCAGGCGTGGTCTCCCCTTCCTCAAGCCCCAGCTGTTGTTTCACCAATTTCAATATCGTCTTCCCACCCCGAACATGGCAGGCAGTTCCCCGACACACCCTGACAACCTTTCTCCCCTGCGGTTTTGTATACAACTGTGCATAAAAGGAGATTACCCCTTGCACTTGCACAGGAAATAGGCCTAAGGCTCTAGCTACTGGTTGTGTCGCCTCAGGAGGGATATATCCAAACTCTTCCTGTATTTTCTGAAGGAGCGGGATCAATGCCCACCTTTGACCGATATACTCAGCTATAAGCTCATCTATTCGTGCCAAGTTAATCTCAGGTTTTGTTTCCAGATTAGCCATGGCTTTCAATCCTTTCCAGTCTTACGTGACACGTTTTGAGAGCCGGGGCCTTCGTCTGAGGGTCTAAAACAATGTCAAATAGCCCATTGACCGGGCTCTCTGGAAACGACCCGGGCATAAAGACCGTCCCTTTATTGAGTGTGTCAGTAACTTTTACCTCAGCCGCCAACTCGCCAACAGGTGATACTATCTTGACCTTATCACCGTCTTCGACTTTGAGTCTTTTAGCATCAGCTCTGCTAATCTCCACAAAAGCCCCCGGCAAGAATTTCCTCAACCGTGAAGACCTTGAGCTTCTAGAGTTGGTACCGAACTGATAAAGCGTGGTTCCAGCTAAAAGAGTAAAAGGATACTCATCTCCTGGACTTGGCTGTGGGATATACTTAACAGAAGAAAACTTTCCGTGCCCGCTTGTAGTTTGACCTTTGCCAAGGCGATAGCTTTTAATGTCCAGCTTGGCATAGTCCACACCTCGATATAAAGGAACCAATTCTGCAATCTCACTCATAACCTCTCGGGGTGAAGAATACGGCATCGAGGAACTCATCCCGCTGGCTAATCGAAGTATTATCTCCCAATCAGGCAGACTGCCCCCAGCCGGCTCCAAAGCCTTTCTCACCCTCTGCACCGTACCATCAAAATTGGTAAACGTGCCTTCCTTTTCAGCAAAACTCGCAGCTGGCAAGATTACTTTTGCCAGTTTCGCCGTCTCAGTGACAAATATATCCTGCACCACCAATAAATCGAGTGATTCCAATGCCTGTCTAACAAGATTTGAATTCGGGAAACTCACTGCCGGGTTTTCACCCACAATATACATGCCTCTTATTTTGCCTGCTTCTGCTCCGTTTATTATCTCAAGAGCCGATATCCCTGAATCAGTAGGCAGTTGGCACCCCCAACGAGCTTCAAAATTCCTCCTGACTTGAACATCCTCAAAACTCTGATAGCCAGGTAAAAAGTCGGGTAAGGTTCCCATGTCATTGGCACCCCGCGCATTATTTTCTCTTTGCAGCGCATAGATGCCACCCTCTCCATCCCCAATGTTTCCGGTCAACATCGCTAAATTCGCCAAGGCGGCTACACTGCTTGCTCCATTGACATACTGAGTAATACCATCACCATAAACAATGCAGGCCTTGCTCGCCTTGGCAAAGAGTCTAGCAGCCTGGTGTATTTCCTCGCCTGTGATACCAGTAACCTCTTCTACATACTCTGGCGTATATTCCCTTAAACCATCAGCCAATGTCTCAAAACCGCTTGTCTTGCCATCCACATACTCTCTATCCAGCAGGTTTTCATCTATGATTACCTTCGCCATGCCATTTATAAGAGCTAACTCCGTACCAACTTTTGGTCTTAACCAGAGATGTGCCCAAGAGGCGAGCTTTGTCCACTGGAGATTTATCAACAGCAGCTTGGCACCCTTACGCTTAACAGCACGCTTAATGGCATATCCTACTAATGGAGCCGAGGAAGTTGGATCAGCACCGATGATCAGTATCACTTGTGCCTGCTCAAGGTCATCAAGAGAATTCGTGGTACCACGACAGCCAATAGTCTCCCACAAACCTTCGTAACTGGCAGAATTGTAGAGTCGACTACCGTTGTCAATATTATTTGTACCCAAAACACACCTGGTAAACCGCTGCAACAAGTAGTTCTCCTCATTAGTACACTTAGAAGAGCCTAAAATAGCCAAGCTGTTGGGACCATGAGCCTCCTTTATTCGCTTAAATGCACCAGCCACTACACCCAAAGCCTCTTCCCATGACACCACCTCAAAATTACCATTTACTTTGACCATGGGGCTGGTCAATCTGTCTGGACTATGCACAAAATCACAGCCATAGCTTCCCTTGACGCAAAGGGTGTCACGGTTCAACGGATTATTTTCATCGGGTCTGGCTCGTACCAAACGATTGTCCTTTATTTCCAAACAAACCCCACAGCCACAGCCACAAAATGGACAGACTGTACCAATAGTTGTCGTAGTTGTCCCTGTATACTTTCTGTCCTTTTCCATTATGGCACCGGTGGGACATAATGCCACACACGTTCCGCAGAAAGTGCATTCGGAGTTCTCTAATGGCAGATCACCAAGCGTTGCTGGTTTGGAGACAAATCCTCGACCGAGATAGTCAATAGCACCTTCGCCAACCAATTCCTGACACGCCCTGATGCACTTGGCGCAAAGGATGCATTTGCTCAAATCTCTCTCAACGAAGGGGTTCACTTCCTCGATGACAGCCAGTTGAGGAATCCTCTGGAACTCTACCAGACCCACACCCATGTCTGATGCTACCTTGCGCAATTGACAACGGTTGCCTTTATCGCATACCAGGCAGGAATCAGGATGGCTAGCCAGCATGAGCTTGATTATAGTTTTTCGGCGTTCTTGTACTCGTGGGGACTCAGTGTGAATGACCATCCCCGGTGCTATCGGAGTGACGCAAGATGCCATCAGTGCTCCCGATCTCTCATCTTCCACTATACAAATGCGGCAAGCACCAATCGGGTCTAGGTGAGAATCATGACAAAGAGTGGGAACGGCCACACCGGACTCTCGGGCCAAATCCAAGATGGTCATCCCGGGCTGACCACTTACCTCTCGTCCATTGAGCGTGATAGTGATCGCCTCCAAATTCACCTCTTCTCTGCGCTAATCTGCCACACAATGCCAGTCACTAAAAAATCGCAACCTCAACCCCTCTCAGGTTTCAGTCACGCTTAATTCACAGAAAAAATACAAAATGTCTTCAAATATTACACAACAAAAACAGTACATTCTGCTTTAAAGCAGATGCTTCCCCATTTTCGGAGTATATCGAGCGAGTTTACTACATCTAGCAGTATGTGTCAAAGGGAGCCGCACTATTAAACCCAATATGCCACCAGTATACTTCTAAAATAAAACCGATTTGGTTAATCATACATGTCTCCAATATAATCTCTGTCATAGTATTTTGCACGATAATATAATGCCTTGCTCGGCTTTACCTAGTCATCTGTGCTAGCTATAATGATGCTAGAATACCATGATCTCATTAATACAAGGGGATGCCTAAATGGATATCATGCAATTACTCAAGCGGTGTGAGGTGTTCATCGGTCTCGATGACAGCGATCTACAAAAAATAGCTAGTCTGCCCTCATGGCGAAGGAACACCTATAGCGCAGGCGAGTCCGTATTCCGCGAGAACGATGTAGCCAAAGATTTCCACATTCTAGAGGAAGGGGAGATAAGACTAGTAGTGGCATCGCGCAAAGGACGAGGGACAAGGGAACCAGTAAGAGTTTCTGTTGATACCGTAACTAAAGGGGATGTTTTCGGCTGGTCATCATTGGTAGCTCCTCATTCTCGAAATATGTCAGCAATTTGTATCAAGCGCTCTACTGTGGTAGCGGTATCAGGCACTGAGCTTAACCAACTGATGGATTGCAACCATTCACTTGGCTACGAGATAATGAAAAGTCTGGTAAGAGTTATCGCTAGAAGGCTAAGAGACCTACAAGGTAAACTGGTCGGCAAAGAAAAACTGCCACCACGAAAAGAAATACACCCAGAGTAATCACGTTACTTTTTAAGTAACCGCTCCACCCTTTGCAACAACTCCTGAGGAGATACCGGCTTGTCCACATAGTCCTCGGTATCCAAAGTGAATCCTTGACTGACACTAAGAGAAGTCTCCCCGCCTTTTTCTGAGAAGCTTGTCAACATTATAACAGGTATCTTTTTAAGCTCAGAGTCTTTCTTAAGCTGTTCTGCAGCACTAAACCCGTCCTTGACTGGCATTATTATGTCCAAGATGATCAAATCGGGCTTTTCTTGCCTCGCCTTCGCCAACCCCTCATCACCATTGCAAGCAACTACCACTTCATAAGGCTTACTCTCTAAGACAAGCTTAGTCGCTTCCACAAAGTCTTTGTCATCATCAACAAGAAGAATCTTGGTTTTGCTTTTCATTATCCTGTCACCTCCTCAAAGCATTTCACTGAAGTCTAGACTCGTTGCTTTCGTTTAAGTAGCTTTTCGACACAATCTAGTAAAACCCGTGGCAATATCGGTTTCTCTAAGTACTCATCTGGTTTAAGCACTTGGCCGGTTTCCAGCTCATAACGACGGCGGCTGGACTCCTCCCGCACCGAGCTTAAAATAAGGACTGGCATATCGCGATACTCAGACCACTTGGGAGAATGGAGCTCTTTGTAAACGGCAAAACCATCCACCTTAGGCATTAAAAGATCAAGTATCATTAAGTCAGGTTTCTCCGAGGCAAGCTTTTCCAGACACTCCGAACCGTCACGGGCGAAGACCACATTGCAGCCCTGAGCCTCTAAAATCATGCTTATCGCATCTAGAATATCAGGGTCATCATCAACTACCAGAACCTTCTTACCTACCATCGTCATCTGCGCTGCGAATTATATCAAATAGCTCCACGACAATCCATATTATAAAGCAAAACTCTACATCCGCACATACAGGCGATGATTATGCAGCTACTTTCGCTTTTCTGGGGAGCGTAAAGCAGAACTTGCTGCCTTTGCCGGTTTCAGCACAGGGACTTTCAGCCCATATCTTGCCACCATGAGCTTCTACAATTCTCCTCGAGATAGATAAGCCTAAGCCTGTCCCTTTAGGCCCAGCGTTGCTGCCACGGAAGAAGTCTTTAAATAGCCTTGGTATGTCATCAGGAGGAATGCCACAGCCCGTATCGGCCACCTCCACCAAAATCTCGCTGTCTGTCTCCATCACCCTCATAACCACTTCACCTTCGTCAGTATAGTTAATGGCATTATTCACCAGATTGGTTATCACTTGCTTCAGCCTGATAGGCGCACCATATACACAAGACAGATTTGGCTGTATATGCGCCGAGAATCTTAGCCCCTTCTGCTCCGCTAGGCTGGAGCCTTCTTCAATAAAGCTATCTATCACTTGAGCCAGCGATACCTCCGTCATCTCCTGAACTAACTGGCCCAGCTCAATGCGAGGAATATCCAGCAGATTGCTTATAAGATTGAGAAGTTCATTAATTCTCTGGCTGGCTCTTTGCATCATGTGTCTTTGCTTCTCGTTCAAATCCCCAGCAAGACCATCCAGTATCACTCCCAAGAAAGTCTGTATGGCAGCAAGAGGAGCTTTCAAGTCATGGGCGGCAATGCTGACAAAGCGAAGAAACTGCCTTTTTTCTTCTTCTAGCAACTCTGCTCTCTCCAAGGCAACAGCCCCTAGATTAGCCAGGACACTAAAGAAATCTATCTCTTGGTCAGAAAACCGGCGCAGCTCCGAAGTATAAATACGTACAATACCAATGACCTGCCCACGCCGCGTAAGAGGCAGGGAAAGCATAGACACCACACCCTCCTTTTTTGCCTGTTCCTTGTACTGAACCCGCGTATCAGTGGTAGCATCAAGGACTGCCACCGGTTTACCATCAAGAGCCTGTGCTATAGCCGCATCTACTCTTACCGGCCCTTTTCGTACATACCAATTACTCAGCCCACAAGCTACGCTATGTATTAATTCTTGACGGTCTGGGGTTAGCAACATTAACGAGCATCCTTTAACGTCTGCGGCATCACGGATGCTCTCCACAATAGTTCGCAGCACCTCTTCGGGTGCCAATTTGGAGTTAAGTTTCTGTGCTATATCATAGAGTACTTTATAGCATTGTTCTGCTTCCATCTGCCCAATTACCACCGATGCCCGACTACGATAGCCAGACGCTCAACAGATGAAGGAATTGTTTAACTTAAGTCTAAAGCGTATACATAACAGCAGAGGTTTGTCAAGCCTTCTAGGTATTATTTAGGAAATTACAACCATCTCTCACGCCGGATGCTGCAGGATAACAGCTTACCCCATGGCTGAGCTGCTTCGAGTTGAACGAGCAACAAACTATTTCCGCAAACGCTTCAACTCGAAAACGACGGGATTTGCCGGGTCTGGGCAAGCGACTGTAGCCTTATCTCGGTCCTCTTCCCACGGGAAAGAGCCACCAAACTGCAGAGCTGAAATAAAAGGGAAAAGCGTGTAAAACGCCCAGGCGCACATGCCAGGTGGAGTCTTATCCGCAATGAGAAACTTGTCACCAGCCTTGTGACCCAAAGTGCAGGTGCCTTTTTGAGATATTACCTCAGCAGTCACTTCGTAGAATTCCACTTCAGCCATATTAACCCCCCTTAACTTTAACTGGACTCAATCTTAGACCATTTAGGCCAAAACTGGCTAGCGATTGACAGAAAATCAAAGGACAGACCCTCAAGTCTGAGAGCATTTAACAATTCCGTCCTGTCACTGCGAGCGAAGCGCGGCAATCTCTGGGATTGCTTCGGGGCTTACGCCCCTCGCAATAACATTAAACTATCTCTAGGTCTGTCCCTACAATGATGCCGTCCAAAACTAGGGCTAATCGTACTACCCTATTTAACCTCCACCTTGGCCCCAGCTTCCTCAAGCTTCTTCTTGATAGAAGCCGCTTCATCCTTATTGACACCTTCTTTGACTGGTTTAGGGGCACTCTCCACCAAATCTTTAGCCTCTTTTAGACCCAGAGTGGTCACCTCTCGCACCGCCTTAATCACATTGATTTTATTCTCGCCGATTTCCTTCAGGATTACGGTGAACTCCGATTTTTCCTCCTCGGCTGCTGCCGCTGCTGGTGCCCCCGCAGCTACAGGTGCCATAGCCATCGGTGCCGCTGCAGTCACCCCAAATTCGTCCTCCAGAGCCTTAACCAATTCGGCTAACTCCAACACGGTCATATTCTTCACTACAGCTATAATGTCTTCCTTTGTCATCGCTTTAGCTCCTGTTGATGAAGTCTCCTTAGCCTTAGATTGCTTCTTAGCCTTTGGTTCTTCTTCGACCTTAGGTTGTTCTGACTCAATTTGTTCCTGTGACATTTCATCCTCCTTCAACTTGTTGAACTCTTGCTTGCATCACATTCAAAAGACCACGCAAAGGTGCACTTAAAACGTTATGTAAAGCTTGCAGCGGGGCTTGTAACTGTCCCACCAGCCTTGCAACTAGAACATCCTTGGGCGGTATAGTAGCCAGATTAGCGATATCCTCGGCGGTAAGCAGCCTATCACCAAGAATGCCACCTTTGATTTTCAGCACCGAGCCTGTAGAGCGAATATGCTCTCTCAAAACCTGAGCTGGCTTAATCACATCATCGTAGCCAAAAGCTATAGCCACGGGTCCAGTTAGCAATGCTCCTAGCTGCTTTTTGCCAGCTCTCTCGGCGGCAAACAGCGTAAGGGTGTTTTTTATCACTCTATACTCTATACCCAGCTCGGTTAAACGCCGACGCAACTGCACCATTTCCTTTGCCGTAAGCCCACGATAATCAGTGGCCACAGCAATGGTGCACCGAGACAAGCTTCCAGCCAGCTCATCTATCATCTGTTCTTTTTTTTCTTTCAACATAGTCACACTCCTGAAAATTAAAAAGTCCTTGTGCCGTGACACAAGGACCTAAAACCCGCCAAACAAAGGTACCTCGGCAGGCATATTCTTTAAGCCCTCCGGCACCTGCTGTCATGGGCACGAAAAAGAAGTCTGCTATTCAATTCATAAAGAGCTCAGGGCCCAAAATCACGATATCAGAGGCCTCAGGTCAAGTCTAATACCGGGCCCCATGGTAGTTGTCAGGAAAGCACTTTTAATGTATTGCCCCTTGGCCCCCCCAGGTTTAGCCTTCATTACAGCTTCCACCAGCGCGGTTAGGTTTTCTAGAAGCTTAGTTTCTTCAAAGCTCGCCTTTCCGATGGGCACATGAATAATCGCTGTCCTGTCCAGCCGAAATTCCACCCGACCTTTGCGAGCTTCGGCAATAGCCCTAGGCACATCTTCTCCAACCACAACTGTACCTGACTTAGGATTGGGCATTAATCCTCTACGCCCCAGTATTTTACCCAGCTTTCCAACTTTCCCCATCATATCCGGAGTGGCTATACCCACATCAAAGTCAAGCCAGCCATCTTCAATCTTCTTAACAATGTCATCGCTGCCAACGTAATCAGCCCCAGCCTCTTCAGCAGCTCTAGCTGCTTCACCCTGGGCAAAGACGAGAATCCGAACCTTCTTACCTAAACCATTAGGTAGAAGGGCTATGCCTCGCACCTGCTGGTCAGCACTTCTAGGGTCGACACCCATCCTCAAGTGCAGCTCGACTGTCTCATCAAAGCCAGCAAAGGCAGCTTTTTTAGCCAGTTCAACAGCCTCACGAGGCGCATATGCGTTCTCTCTATCAAGGAGTTTAGTTGCTTCTTTATATTTTTTCCCTCGAAATACCATAATTTACTCCACGTCAATTCCCATGCTGCGAGCGGTGCCTTCAATAATCCGCGCTGCTCCTTCAACGTCTACCGCATTTAAGTCCTTCATCTTAATTCGGGCAATCTCATAGACCTTTTCGCGAGACAATGTGCCCACATTTTGCTGGCCCGTAGTGCTGCTACCTTTCTCAATACTTAAGGCTTTTTTTAGCAGGTCAGATGCCGGCGGTGTTTTAGTGATGAAAATGAATGACCTGTCTTCATATACAGTTATCTCCACCGGAACAATAGACCCTGCCTGGGAGCTAGTCTGCTCGTTATAATCCTTGCAGAAAGCCATAATATTGACTCCATGCTGCCCTAACGCCGGACCAACTGGAGGCGCTGGGGTAGCTTTACCTGCTTCAATCTGAAGTTTAATAATAGCCTTAACCTTTTTTGCCATCTATAACCTCTGCACCTGTAAAAAGTCAAGTTCCACAGATGTCTCTCGCCCGAAAAGAGTCAGCATCACTTTTACCTTCCCCTTCGCCACACTTATTTCATCAACCACCCCAACGAAGTCAGTAAAAGGACCATCAACCACACGAACACTCTCTCCCTTCCTGAAGCCCACTTTAACCTGGGGTGCGCCTCCAGCCTTCTGAAGGATAGCATTGACCTCCTCTTCAGTCAGAGGTGTTGGTTTGTTCCCGCTGCCAACAAAGCCAGTTATACCAGGCGTATTACGCACCACATTCCAACTGTCATCATCCATCTGCATCTGCACCAAAACATACCCAGGAAAGACCTTCTTGGTCACCGTGCGCCGCTGCCCACTTCTGATCTCAATCTCCTCCTCAATTGGTATCTTGATCTTGAATATCTTATCCTCAGCATCCATAAACTTAATCCGCTGTTCTAAAGCCTTCTGAACACGGTCTTCATAACCGGAGTAAGTATGCACGATATACCACCGTTTGTCGCCATTCTTCACAGTCTAACCCCCACCTAAAAGCACTTTAGCCACCAACTCAGCAAAGCCATAGTCAAGCGCCCCCAAAAAGAGCCCTACCGCAACACATACAATGAGGACCATGATTGTCAGCCGTATGGTATCCCGCCTTGACGGCCAGGTTACCTTCCTCAACTCACCTATAATATCACCAATAAAAGCAAAACGAGACCTTTTCTTGGCGATAATTTGAGGCTGACTCTTCTTGGTCAAGGATTACTTAGTCTCCCGATGGAGCGTATGACTACGGCAACGAGGGCAATATTTCCTCAGCTCCAACCGCTGAGGGTCATTCTGTTTATTCTTATCGGTGGTATATGTTCTCTCCTGGCATTCAGTGCAAGCCAGATGAATGATACCACGCAACTCACCTTTCTTTGCCATGTTTATTCAAGGATTTTACCGATGACCCCAGCTCCGACGGTCTTGCCTCCCTCTCGAATGGCAAAACGCAGTCCCGCCTCCAAAGCTACGGGGTAAATAAGCTTTATGGTCATTTTTATGTCGTCACCAGGCATGACCATCTCCACACCTTTAGGCAACTCCGCAGTTCCAGTAATGTCCAGCGTCCTGATATAGAGCTGAGGCTTATAGCCGTTAAAGAACGGAGTGTGCCGACCGCCCTCTTCCTTGGTTAGTACATAGACCTGAGCCTCGAAATGCGTATGTGGCGTAACCGATCCCGGTGCTGCCAAAACCTGGCCTCTTTCTATATCCTCACGCTCTATGCCCCTGAGTAAGCAGCCGACAGCATCTCCAGGCTCTCCTATCTCCAGGGTCTTATGGAACATCTCCACCCCGGTTACCACAGTCTTACGTGTATCTTTTATGCCTACAATCTCGATCTCATCTCCCGTCTTAACCACACCTCGCTCCACCCTGCCCGTGGCTACAGTGCCACGCCCCTTGATGCCGAATACGTCCTCTACCGGCATCAAGAAGGGCTTATCCTTAGGTCTGACCGGAAGCGGCACCCATTCATCAATAGCATCAGCCAACTGCAGGATTTTGCCGCACCACTCGCAATCTCGCTTACCACAACCACATTCCAGTGCCTTAAGGGCACTCACCCGGACAATAGGAGTCTTATCTCCCGGAAATTGGTATTTGGACAGCAGGTCTCTTACTTCAAGCTCAACAAGGTCCAGCAGCTCCGGGTCTTCCATCATATCTACCTTGTTCAATGCCACCAGTATACTGGGCACCTCTACCTGCCGAGCCAGAAGAATATGCTCACGTGTCTGAGGCATTGGACCATCAGGTGCACTAACCACCAGTACTGCCCCGTCCATCTGAGCCGCACCAGTTATCATATTCTTGATATAGTCGGCATGCCCCGGACAATCCACGTGAGCGTAGTGCCGTTTTGCAGTCTCATATTCAATATGAGCAATAGCAATTGTCAAGCCACGCGCCTTCTCTTCAGGTGCGTTGTCTATGGAATCGAAGGCACGGAATTGAGTATCTCCTTGCTTAGATAGACATAAAGTAATCGCCGAAGTCAAAGTCGTCTTACCATGATCAACGTGGCCTATTGTCCCCACATTGAGATGGGGTTTAGTACGCTGAAAGACCTTCTTTGCCATTTTACAAAACCTCCTTCTTTACACAGCCCACAACCAGATTCGAACTGGTGACCCCGTTCTTACCAAGAACGTGCTCTACCTGCTGAGCTATGTGGGCAAATTTCCATATATTATACAGTATGGCTTTAAATTATACACTATTTTATTAAAGCCGCAAAATCTCAAACACAATAGTACTTTGTAGCAGCGAGGCTTTAGCCTCGCCAATGCGACCCTAAAGGGTCGCAACTACATTAAACGGAGCTGCCTTAAACAAATCTCCAAGATGGTGGAGGGGGTAGGATTCGAACCTACGTAGCCTAAAGGCGGCAGATTTACAGTCTGCTCCGATTGTCCACTCCGGCACCCCTCCCAACCCAACCCTAAAGCCAAAGCCCGAGAGGGGAGTCGAACCCACTAACCTACCGATTACAAGTCGGTTGCGCTACCATTGCGCCACTCGGGCAAGATTATAACCCACCAGACACCCAATGTCAGTTAGCTATTGACCCTTTAAGAACTTCGTATTCCAAGAGCCAGAATTGCTCAATGGCTTCTCTGGGGTTCCCATGAAAAAGAGCGAAGCGAATTTTTCATGGGATACTAGCTACGGGCTGTTAGTATAGAAAAAGCTATGGCAAAAGTCAAGGAATTATACCTGCTAGCCATCTCAACCACTTGAGTCTGTTGCATTGACAATGTCCCGTTGTTATAATTAGTTGACAGGCGGGGTATGAAATACAACACAAGTTAACCCTAGAAAGACTAGGTTCCGCCAAAATATTAAGGAAGGTTACGAAGATGGCAAGAAAGCCTCGGAGGGATAAAGTCAGGAATATTGTCAAAAATCTCCTCGATTCGGAGATTCCGGAGATACAGTCTATGGCAAATAAGCTGGCTGAGCAGATTAAAGAGTTGGAGGAGCAGAGCTTTAGACTCCAGGACTATGTTACTCAGATCGAAAATATGGCGACAGACGACTCCAACGCTATGGTTGAGAGCCGAATTGTAGAGATTCTCCAGGATTTGGATACGGCTTTAAAGGAACTCAGGCAGAGGCCAAAGAAAGCCTTACCTACTAGCACTGAGGGCAGAGCCGTGGCTCCTAAAAGGGCTGCAGTTAGAGAGGAACCTGAACGGGAAGAAGAGGCAGAAGAAGCAGAGGAGGAAACAGTGCCTGGCCCGGGAATGCAGCTGGAAAGGGTCATTACCCCAGAGGGGTACGTAATCAAGAAGGCGCGGTACTAAACTTAGCTTGCTGCCCCTGTAGCTCAGATGGATAGAGCAGCGGTTTCCTAAACCGCGTGTCGGGCGTTCGAATCGCCCCAGGGGTACTGGGATTTCAGAATACAGGGGTGTAGCTCAATTGGTAGAGCAGCGGTCTCCAAAACCGCAGGTCGCGGGTTCGAATCCTGCCGCCCCTGCCAGTGTTGAATACCTGCAAAATCGAGGATGCTGTGGGAGTTAAGTGCCGAGGTGGTGGAATAGGTAGACACGCCATCTTGAGGGGGTGGTGGGCGTAAGCCCGTAGGAGTTCAAATCTCCTCCTCGGCACCATTTTTGATATAATTAGAATATTTACTAAAGAAACATATTGTTGACAAACACTTTCATATAATACACTTGCTATAGTAACAACGTGCGGAAGTAGTTCAGTGGTAGAACGTCTCCTTGCCAAGGAGAAGGTCGCGAGTTCGAATCTCGTCTTCCGCTCCAAAGTAATTTAAGGCGGCGTAGCCAAGTGGTTAAGGCGGGGGTCTGCAAAACCCCTATTCAGCGGTTCAAATCCGCTCGCCGCCTCCACTTTTTGCTCACCTCTTGCCGAGGTGGCGGAATGGCAGACGCGGCGGACTTAAAATCCGCTCTCCGCAAGGAGGTGTGGGTTCGAGTCCCTCCCTCGGCACTTTAGTTCCGTTAACCCTACCCTGGTGACCGGTTAACAGAATATTCCCCCTGACACTGCGTTGCAACATTGGCCTTTGCCGGCTTCTCGGATTCCTTGACACCGGCGGGCAGAGAGATTAACATAACCACAGTTACTACTGCAGCAATCCTAGTCAAAACACTGGAGAAGGATGAAGCTATGACGCTTAAGATGTCGTTACAAGAGGCCAAGGAGCGCGCTCTCGAGCTCATGCACCGCGGCTATCACTGAGGCCCCGCAGTCCTGCAAGTTATGTGGGAAGCCTACGAACTAGGCAATGAAGACCTGCTCTGGCCAGGCATCGCTTTCACCGGTGGCATAGGTGGCCAGCAACAAGCACCCTGTGGAGCCATATCTTCCGGGGCAGTGTATCTGGGACTGCACCATCGCTGCTCATCAGAAGACAAGCAGAAGGCAAAGCAGGCGCGGCTCGATGCACGCCAGGATGCTAACGAACTGGTCAGGAGTTTCACCAAAAGGTTCGGTACCATCATCTGCCTTGACCTGGTTGGTATAGACTTCTCCAAGCCCGGCGGATACCAGCAGTTCCAGGAGTCTGGAATCTGGAAGGATAAATGCGACAACTATGTGCAGTTCGTCATCGAGAAGCTCTATGAGCTGGATGAGAAGCGGAAGGTCGCCACAGTGCCACAGAAGGTAGTTATCTACACCACGCCAGGTTGTCCCTACTGCGCTGCAGCCAAGCAGGACCTCGAGGAGCGCGGCGTGTCCTATGAGGAAATCAGCACTGAAAACAATCCCAAGGCCATCGAAAAGGTCATGCGTCTATCTGGCGGCAAGGGCATAGTGCCCATTCTAGTCAGCGGAGACGAGGTCAAGGTAGGTTTCGGCGGCGGCTGAGCCATCTAGCCTGCGGCAGTCTGCCGCAAACATCGAGCTCTCCCCGAGGAGATGTGGATTCGAGTCCCTCCCGCGGCACTATTACCTCCCATATACAAACTGTTAATCAGCCCCTGACTGCACCTATGGTATCTTGTAATCTGCAGACCTTTCGCCATGTCCTACCTGGAACAAATGAATTCTGCCGTGACCACGCAGACTGGTTGCATCCAGTGCCTGCTAATTAGTATGGTTTCACGGTTCATTGACATGATATAATGCCTTTCTGTATAGCACAGGTGCAATGGTTAGCATCAGCTTAAACTTCAAAGGAGGTATGCTGTGAACATCTTCTGGGCCATATTCTTCGTCCTATTTCCAGCCCTGGTCATCTATCTGTGCCAGAGGTTCCCCGTTCTCAATAAGCTTGGTGCCGTAGTCATCTGTTACGCCGTTGGCATCATTATCGGCAACATCGGTATCCTGCCCGAAAACATCTTCGGCGTACAGGATACGTTGATGACTCTAGTCATCCCCCTGGCCATACCCCTCATCTTTTTCTCCATAGATATCAAGAAATGGTCGAGACTAGCCGGTAAATCGCTGCTGTCATTCACTTTCGTGGTTCTGTCAGTGGTGATAGTTGTCTGTGCCGGTTATTTTATATTCAGGTCTCTGATAGGCGAGGAGACATGGAAGGTATCCGGTATGCTTATCGGTGTCTATACCGGCGGCACACCCAACCTGGCAGCTATCGGCACAGCGCTCAATATCGACCCCACGGTCTACGTGGCAACCCACGCCTCCGACGTAATTATAGGTGCCATCTGGCTGCTCATAGTAATCACTGTCCTGCAAAGGATTCTGCTCAAGTTCTTACCGCCATTCCAACACCTGGGAGACGAGAGTCAGAACCAGGAACAGGCTAATTTCGACTCTTATGCCGGCATATTCCAGCGCAAAGTGATACTGCCGCTGCTGGGCGCTTTTGGCATCGCCGTCGGCATCTTTGCCGTCGGTGCTGCGCTGACCTTAGTGGTTCCCCAGGAGTTCGCCATGGTAGTAGCCATACTAACGGTTTCTACGCTGGGGATAGCATTCTCTTTCATTCCAGCTATCAGGCGCATCCCCATGACCTTCCAGCTCGGTCAATACTTGATACTGATATTCTGTCTGGTGGTCAGCTCTATGGCTGACGTTCAGAAGTTGCTGAATACTGCACCTGCCATGATAGGACTGGTGGCTTTCGTCTATCTCGTCTCCGTTGCAGTACACGTGGCACTTTCTGCCCTCGCCAAAATCGATGCCGATACTGTCATCATTACCTCTGTAGCTGGTCTCTATTCACCGCCTTTTGTTCCCATGGTGGCAGCTGCCTTAAAGAACAAGGAGGTCATCGTTTCTGGCGTCATCACCGGCATCATCGGCTGGGTTATAGGCACTTACCTGGGTATTGCCGTAGCCTATATCCTGCACACGTTCTGATTTTAAATACCGGATAATCTCCTGTTAGGCTCATCTGAAGCAAGGAAGGAGCAAAGCCATGGCTAGCATTGAATTTCCCCAGAAAGGAACGCCCCGAGAGGAGCTTCTGTCTACTCTGCGCTCGCTGAAATCGGGCGATAGCGACTGGAAGCATGGACGTATGTTCAGCCTTATCTTCAATGCTGGTGAAGACGCAGCCAGAGTAACCGAGGAAGCCTATACCATGTTTGTGGTGGAAAACGGCCTCAGCCCCTTTGCCTTTCCCAGTCTGCTGAAGATGGAGACCGAGGTTGCCTCCATGATGGCAAACTTATTCCACGGCAAATCTGATACGGTGGGCAACATGACCTCCGGCGGTTCGGAGAGCATCATGGTGGCAGTCAAGGCAGTGCGCGAATATGCCCGCGCCAGGAAACCCCACATTACCCATCCCGAGCTGCTAATGCCGCTTTCTGCGCACCCAGCCTTTAACAAAGCTGCACACTATCTGGGGCTGAGGACCGTGATTGTGCCCACGGACAAGAAAACCCTGGCTGCCGACGTAGATGCCATGCGCCAGGCTATCACCACAAATACGGTCATGATGGTAGGCTCTGCGCCGTCATATCCTCATGGTATCATCGACCCTATAGAAGACCTGGCCGAGGTGGCAGCCAAGAACGACATCTGGATGCACGTGGATGCCTGTGTCGGCGGCCTGGTGCTGCCTTTCGTTAACAAGCTGGGCTATCCCATACCGACCTTCGATTTTCAAATCCCGGGCGTGTGCTCCATATCGGCTGACATCCACAAGTACGGCTTCACGCCCAAGGGGGCATCGGTGATACTGTACCGGAATCCAGATCTCAGGCAATACCAGATTTTCGCCTATGCCGACTGGCCCGGCGGCGTCTATGCTACCCCTAACGTCTCCGGCTCCAGGCCGGGCGGCCCCATAGCCTCGAGCTGGGCAGCACTGAAATACCTTGGAATGGAAGGCTACACGAATCTGGCTAAGAAAAGCATGGAGGCGACGAAAAGGCTACTCGAAGGCATAGAATCCATCCCTGAGCTATATGTGCTGGGGAAACCGCTGGCTACCGTGTTTGCCATCGGTAGCGATGTGCTCAATATCTTTGCCCTGGGCGAGAAGATGAAGGAATACCGGTGGTACATCGATAGCCAGCATTTACCACCCTGCCTGCATATGACCATCTCTCCAATTCATGCCACCATCGTGGAACCTTTCTTGGCTGATTTGCGCGCCGCAGTCAAAGAAGTGGCAAAGCTGAAACCAGAGGATATCACCGGCGAGGCTGCCATGTACGGTATGATAGGCTCCATGCCTGACCGCGGCATGGCCAAGGATTTTGCCGTGCAATACCTGAACGACCTTTACCGTGTCCACTAACTGATGCCATGGCTTTGACGCTTTTCCTTCTGGGCTGCATACTTGTCCTGGCGCACACTGCCGAGACCATACTGGGCTTCGGCTCCACCCTAATCGCCCTGGCTCTGGGCATTCACCTACTGCCTCTGGAGACACTGGTGCCGATGCTGGTCGTCCTTGGCTTATTGCAGAGCATCTGGCTGGTAGCCAGATGGTACCGTTACATCGATTGGCGCATCCTGTTGCTGTTTATACTGCCGCTAGCCGCAGCAGGCATGGTCATCGGCATATTCAGCAGAGAAATCGCCAATGAAGATACGCTGAAGGCGGTGCTTGGCGGCTTTATTATCATCGTGTCTCTTGCCGAGCTGGCTATACTCTTCATCAAGAAGGCGCCCGGCGGTCAGCTACGCTGGTGCTATCGCGTTCCCCTTCTTATCGGCGGCGGTATTTTCCACGGCTTGTTCGCCACCGGAGGTCCACCGATTGTGTACTATGCCAGCCGTCAGTTCAGTACGCAGGAAATCTTCCGCGCCACTCTGTCCATGCTCTGGCTTATGCTTAACGTGGGATTAATCATCGGCTTCCTGGTGGGAGGGCAGATGGACTTGGCTAAACTGGGGATGACAGCCATGGTGCTGCCCGGACTGGCAATAGGTATCATTGTAGGCAGCTTGATTCACGTCAAGGAGTTCTGGTTCAAGGTGCTGACTTACACACTTCTCTTTTTCAGTGGCTTGTTTCTGTTAATACAGGTCTGATAAAGGGTGTAAGTCCGAGTCCCTCCCTCGGTATATCAACCTTGCTTAAGGCTCCACCCAATCTGCTTGACAAGCCAAGCTACTTTGCCCAGCAACTAGCTTTATGTAATATATTAATAGTCATTTATTATTAATCGTAGCTGCTTGTCTTATCCTATGAAAATGTGTGCATGAGTACAGCGTATTCTATTCTGCTTTGAGTTGATGTATAATTGTCATGGCACATCATATCTGATAGAACGATTTGACGGTGTGTTCAAACAACGGGTAGGAGGGGGAACGTGCAGCGAATCCTTCAATGTCCCGATAAGGGAGTCCTAGTTGCTTTTGGAACTCCGTATGTACAACATGCACAAATTGTGGCATTCAGTCGTATTTGCCAAACCAAAAGCAGGTACAGCTGCATCTGTAGGAGAAGACATACAATATCAACAAAAGGCGAGGGTTTTTCGAGTGAGTCCTAATGCAGGCCATTTGGACAAGATAAGGAGGAGAATAGCAATCAGGTTTGCGGATATGTCCCCCCGTGACTTCGAGGAGTTCATTTGCCAATTGTTCAAAGACTCGGACTATGAGGCCGAAACCACCGTATTTAAAGGAGACAAGGGCGCAGACATTATCGCGACGAAGAATGACACAAAAATTGCCGTACAAACCAAGCTGTTCGCAAAAGGAAATCGAGCGGGCGTTAAAGCAGTTCAAGAGGTATGCGGGGCACGGGGATACTATCGATGCAACAAAGCCATATGTATTACCACGTCGTCATTTACTAAAGACGCCAAAAAGTATGCTACCAAAACCAATGTAGAACTGTGGGATTGGGACAGACTGAAGGACCAAATCGAGCAAGCCTACTTCGGTGGGAAAGACACTTCTGAATCATATGGCAATAGTACTGCTCCTATTGATACGGGCAAGATGGAAGACAAGAACCAAATTAATTATGAGCGTATTGCCATTATTGTCCTGAGCCTTGCGTTGTTCGCTTTGGTACTGTGGCCTAAGATTTGGCAATACGTCGCAGTGCATATTTGGGCAAAGATTGTTTTTTCAACAGCCATAGCAATCTTAGTTGCTTGTTTAATAAGATTCCCCACGTTTCGACAGTGGATAGCAGACAAACTTAAGTCCTCTTACCACAGCATTGCTAATTGGGTAATTAAAAAGTAAAGAACACACCCCATTCAAACGAGAACGCCAATCTCGCTTGACATTGTACACGCAATACATGGAACAGCTGGGGGAAAATACTCAAAGAGTTCAGAAGGCTCTGATCAAATCAATGCAAAAGCAATACACAGATGTGGTAGAGTATATCACACAGCAAAAGGATAAAAGGTGGCTCTGATGGGTAAGACTACAAAGGGCAAGAAAATAGTTCATGTACGGGGACATAAACGAAAGAAGCCAGGTGGAGTACGCAAAACTCGACAAGTCAAAACCCACCGCAGGTCTACGCCAGAATAGCCCTGATTGTCTAATTTTAGTACACACGCTTAGTGAGTACCTTGTAGCCCGAAATACGACCCACGGGATTCAAGCTATAGTTAGCCACGTCTCCTAATGCCAAGTACTTTCACCGCCTGCTCAATGGCTCCGGCGGTAAGGCCATTTTTCTGGAGAAGTTCGTCGGGCTTACCTGATTTGGTATAGACGTCTTTGATGCCGATAAAGCCCATGGGCACCGGCTTTTCTCTGGCTACCACCAGAGCTACCAGGCTGCCCAGGCCGCCGTGAAGCAGATGCTCTTCGGCAACTACAATAGCCCCCGTCTGCGTAGCGGCTGCAATAATAGCTGGCTCATCCAGCGGCTTTAAGGTGGGCATGTTGAGCACCCGACAGTCTATGCCCTGCGATGCCAGCACGTTAGCCGCCTCCAAGGCCTTGGAAACCATAATGCCGCAGGCGATAATGGTGGCATCTTTGCCGTCTCTCATTGTCACCGCCTTGCCTAAATTGAAGCGGTAGCCCTCGGTATAAACTGGTGGGAATTTGGGACGGCCGAGCCTGATATAAAAGGGGCCTTCGGTAGCTGCGGCAACTCTTACCGCCTCAACCGTCTCGATGGCATCAGCCGGAACGACGACATTAAACCCGGGCAGGGAGCAATAGAGCGCCAGGTCTTCGATGGCATGATGCGAAGCGCCGTCTTCACCCACGGTGATGCCGCCGTGAGTAGCTACAATCTTCACGTTAAGTTTGGGCTGGGCGATGCATACCCTGACCTGGTCAAAACAGCGGCAGGCAGCAAAAACGGCAAAGGTGCTGACGAACGGTATCTTACCCGTTGCTGCCAGCCCGGCGGCAATGCTCATCATGTTCTGCTCTTCCAAGCCGCACTGGAAGAACCGCTCCGGGAATTTCTCGGCGAAGTATTTGGTCATCGTCGACCGGGACAGGTCAGCATCAAGGACTACAATATCTTTATATTCCTGGCCCAGTTCCACCAGGAATTTGCCGTAAGCTTCACGGGTGGATAACTCCGCATAAGCGGTCATGCCAGCTCCTTCAAAGCTATCTCAGTCTCCTGCGCATTGGGAGCCTTGCCATGAAAATCAACATTCCCCTCCATAAAGCTGACGCCTTTGCCCTTGACCGTGTTGGCGATGATTACCGTCGGCCTTCCTTTTATTTCCCTGGCCTCTTTCAAAGCCTGCAAAATCTGCTTCATTTCATGTCCGTCTATCTCGATGACATGCCAGTTAAAAGCCCGCCATTTGTCAGCCAGCGACTCAAGGCCCATGATGTCACAGCATCGACCGTCAAGCTGTATCCCATTGTGGTCGACTACAACCGTTAGATTATCTAGCTGGAAGTGAGGGGCAGACATGGCAGCTTCCCAGATTTGCCCTTCCTCACATTCCCCATCGCCGAGAAGCACATATGTGTGATAGCCACGCTTATCGAGCCTGCCTGCCAGGGCAACGCCGATGCCGAAAGACAAGCCCTGCCCCAGAGAGCCGGCCGACATCTCTACACCCGGGGTCAATGTTCTGTCAGTGTGCCCCTGAAGCCGGCTGCCCAGTTTTCTCAAGGTGGACAGCTCCTCAACGGGAAAGTAACCACATTCAGCCAGTGCAGCGTAGAGTATAGGGGCGGCATGTCCCTTGCTCAGGACGAACCGGTCTCGGTCAGGCCACTGCGGATTTCTGGGGTCATGACGCATGACCTTGAAGTAAAGGGCAGTGACAATGTCGGCAGCAGAAAGAGAACCGCCGGGATGTCCGCTGCCCGCCGTGGCTATCATGGTGATAACGTGACGGCGCAACTGCTTTGCCATCTTCTCAAGTTCGGGGACGGACAAATCGAACTTACCTTTGGTTCGTAAGTCAGCCATAGGTGCCATGCCTCAATGGATTACTAATTATAGGCCAGTGAGGCAACCTATGTCTATACATATATTATCAACCTCACCCTCTTCGTGCTTCCCCATTAAATATCAAAATTTAGTTGAGAATATCAAGTTCCTACATTATAATGCTTGAGATGATTACAGACTTTCATACCCACGTGGTGCCGCCAGAAATAAAGGAAAGGCGCCATAAATACCTCGGTGATGCCTGCTTTTCCCTACTATATGCTGAACCAAAAGCTAAACTGGCAACAGCCGAAGAAGTAATTGCCAGCATGGATGAACATAACATTCATAAATCAGTAATCCTCAATCTAGGATGGACGAGCCATGAGCTTTGCGTCGAGACAAACGACTATATTCTGGAGGCTATCACCCGTTATCCTGAGCGGCTTATCGGCTTCTGTGTCATTCAACCTCTTGCCGGTGACAAAGCTATCAAAGAGTTGGAACGCTGCGCCCGGAACGGAGCCAAGGGAATCGGGGAGATGAGACCTGATATCCAGGGCTTTGACTTCAAGGACAACAAAATAATGAAACCCGTAGTAGAGACGGCCATAAAACATAACCTGATTTTCCTCACGCACGTCTCCGAGCCGGTGGGACATCAGTACTTCGGCAAGGGAAGCATCACCCCTGAAGTCATCTATCCTTTCATCTTGAACTTCCCTGATTTGAAAGTAGTCTGCGCTCACTGGGGCGGTGGTTTGCCTTTTTATGCCTTGATGCCTGAAGTAGGCAAGGCATTGAATAATGTTTACTTCGATACCGCGGCTACACCGTTTCTGTATAAACCACAGATCTTCAAGCAGGTAGCTGACATCACAGGCAGCAATAAAATCCTCTTCGGCAGCGACTACCCCCTTCTGTCACCAAGACGGATAATAGACCAGATCGAGTCAACCGAGCTTGGGCAAGAAGACAAAGCTAAAATTCTTGGAGGGAATGCACAAAAGCTATTGGCTATCGTGTAATCCAGGTTATTCTTTTGCCAGGTGGTAAAGACATTGAGCAACGAGCAAATTCGTTCTTTTATTGCTATTGAATTGCCTGAAGAGGTCAAATCTGGCCTGCATCGGCTGCAAGCTGAGTTGAAATTACCTCAGCATACCTTCGTAAAATGGGTGGGCCCTGAGAGTATTCATCTTACGCTCAAATTCTTGGGCAACATATCTCCCCAGAAAGTATCCGAGGTAGCCAAGGTTATGGAACAAGCCAGTAATGGCGTTAGCCCATTTCAGGTAGAAATCACTGAAGTAGGTGCTTTTCCTAACTTGAGGCAGCCACGTGTCCTCTGGTTAGGCATTAGAGGCGAGATAAATAAATTAGTAGCCTGGCAACAGCGTATCGATAATGGCCTGGCTCCGCTGGGCTTTGCCAAAGAAACGCGTCCGTTCACACCCCATTTAACTCTGGCCCGTTTGCGGGAGGGGGTTTCACCCGGAGACAGAAGAGATTTCGGCGAACTGGTCATGAAGACACCCGTTGAGGTCAATTATAAGGTAGACGCAAAAAGCCTCAGCTTGATGAAAAGCCAGCTTTTACCCGGCGGAGCTGTCTATAGCCGCCTGGCCGAGGTGAAACTGAAAGGCTAGAGCTGTTGTCGTCGCCAAAGGCACGATGCTATAATATGTGGTCTGCCTGCTAAATTAAAACCTGCAAAGCTCAACCTGAGTCCAGATTGGCAAGCCATTCCCGAGTAGCTCAGTGGTAGAGCGGGCGGCTGTTAACCGCTTGGTCGTAGGTTCGAGTCCTACCTCGGGAGCCAACTTGCACGCTCAACTTCACACAAAAGAACTTGACAGCTAGACTTCATAGCCGTATCATAAGCTCCCGAAACAACAGGCGCAGGAAACAAGAGAGCACCTGATTCAGAGATATCTAATTATTGCAAGAAGCTGTGTCAAAAAGGAGACGCAATGCCAGGTAGAGCTAAGTCTACAGCCAGAAAAGACAGGATATCCATATTTGCCGACTGGCTAGCAGCTCGACCTCTATTGACTGAATTAACAATAACCGCAGTCACAGTCTTATTCGGCATGCAAGTGCTCAGGGTGTTGGTGCCAGGCATGTTCTGGATACTCAGCGATCGGATGGGTTGGGGTACAATTGAGCTTGGTACAATAGGACTCTTGATTTTCCTCACCGGCTTCCTCGCCGGCCCCTTAAATCAGCTCGCAGGCAACCGTCGCCTACTGGTAATCACCGCCGCTGGGCTAGGCATACTGAGATTATTTATGCAACCCTGGTGGGGTGAGCCGCTCTTTAATTTAATCCTAGCAATAGCAGGAACAATTTTGTTCGTCATCTTTTTGCCAACCTGCTTCGAATATGCACGACTCAAAGGTGGCTCCGCTATCTCCCGCTACGCCTTAGGACTTCTAGGCGGGCTAGCACTGGATGTTGCCATTAACGGCACCTTTGGCACATATGATACCGTCTGGCAGGTGGAACCGCTACCATTGCTGCTAACAGTGCTACTGGTCATAATCCAACTAGTGCTCCTCGTGGGTGTTACAGACACAATCAAGGCCAGTTCAACAGCATCAGGCCGCACCAAATCTGGCAAAACCTATACTGCACGGCCATTTACCTGGCTAGCCATCGGACCTTTCTTGTTCCTGGAGTTGGTAGTTTTCCAGAACATACCACGTGTAGCAACGCTAACCAGTTGGCCACTGCCGATAGCCTTCGGGCTGACGCTACTGGCCCAGCTAGCGGGTCTGGCCGCCGCTGCCTGGCTTCTCAGCAAGAACTGGCGCATGTTATGGCCCTGGGCATTAGGCGCCGGCATTATCCTGACCGCAGCTCTGGCATTTGGCTACCAAGAACCAGCAGCCTTAATAGCCCTGCTGTTTCTAGTCGGACAAGTGCTGGTATCGGCACTTATAGTGATGGCTTTAATTGGCATCACCACCAGCACAGGCAAAACACAGCGCTCCGGCGTCTGGATTGCCAATGGCATTGGCACGGTCTTATTTCTAGCGCTCATGCTTGCCTACTACGCTGTCTACGATATCAGCCTTCCCTACAGCAACGCCGCCCTGGAACCCATAGCCGGGGGCATCGTTGCAGTCTGCGCCATATGCACCTTAATCTTCCGACAACAAGAGATAAAGGTTGACCCAAAGTTATGGCTGGTACCAATATTCGCTCTGATTCTCCTAGTATTGCCTTTGGCCGGAGCAATCACATGGCGGGCACCAGCAGCAGTTACCGGACAAGGTTTCCCCATCCGCATTATGACCTACAACCTGCACAATGGCTTTAACACAAAGGGGAAACTGAATATGGAAGAAATCGCCCAAGTTATTGAACGCAATAATCCTGATATCGTCGCCTTACAAGAAGTATCAAGAGGTTGGGTAGTCAGTGGCCGAGTAGACATGCTGGCGTGGTTATCTCAGCGATTGCACATGCCATATATTTTTGGACCAACTGCAGACCCCTTTTGGGGCAATGCCATCCTGAGTCGCTACCCGATACTGGCATATTCAAGGGAGGATCTGCCACCTCGTGATCTGTTCATAAAGCGCGGCTTCATCGCAGCATTAATAGACCTTGGAAACGGTGAACACCTAAAGGTCATCGCCACCCATTTACACCATCTCGATGAGGATGTGGAAATTCGCCAGCTTCAAACCTTAACCATACTCGACTTCTTAAATGACATCGGCAACAATCGCACTGTACTATTAGGCGACTTCAACGCACAACCTGATTATCCAGAGATAATTACGTTGCGGCAAGCTAGCCTTACAGACGTCGGAATAAAAATGGACCCTTATCTAGCATACACCTTTACCTCAGACAATCCATACAAGCGCATAGACTACATCTGGCTATCACCCGACCTCTATACAAAAACTGTTGAGGTGCCATTAAGCACTGCCTCTGACCATCTCCCCGTTGTCGCCTTGATAAATAAGTGAATCCTACGGAGGTACTGTTATGGAACATATAATTGAACTTCTAAATCTAATGGTAGACCAAAAAGCCTCAGACCTGCATTTAAGGGTGCCCGCACCACCAGTGCTGCGCGTTGACGGCGAGCTTAGACCGCAAATGCAGCTACCGCCACTCAAACCGGAGGAAATCGAAGCGGCGTTTAAACATATTTCTACTCAAGAGCAAAGGAGTCGCTTCCACCTAGAAAAGGAGCTTGACTTCGCCTACAGTGTCCCTGGGTTAGCCAGATTCCGGGTGAGTGTCATGCAGCAAAGGGGGTCAATAAGTCTTGCTTTCCGCCTGGTGCCCTTTAAAGTATTTACAATCGATGAGCTACAGCTACCGCAGATGTGCAAGGAGCTTATTCTCAAACCAAGAGGACTCATCCTGATCACTGGTCCAACGGGCAGCGGCAAATCCACCACTATGGCCGCTATGCTTAATTACCTCAATGAGAACATTGCCCGCAACGTAATCACCATTGAGGACCCGATTGAATATTTGCACCACAACATCAAATGCCTAATCGCCCAGCGAGACCTTGGCGATGATACTAAGTCATTCGATATTGCTCTCATCCACGCCCTACGGCATGACCCGGATGTTATAGTGGTTGGTGAGCTCAGAGATTTTGAAACCGTACAGACGGCGATGAGGGCCGCTGAAACCGGACACATCGTGATGGGCACACTGCACACCACTGATGCACCTCAGACTGTTGACCGTATAATTGATATATTCCCACCCAGCCAGCAACCTCAAATCAGACTACAATTCTCACAGGTAATAGTCGCAGTCTTATCTCAGACCCTATTGCCACGGACTACGGGTAAAGGTAGAATAGCCGCTTTCGAAATCATGATTGGCAATTCTGCGGTCAAGAACCTTGTTCGGGAAGGCAAGACATTTGAGCTACACAGTGTAATGCAACTCAGCTCCAGCGAAGGCATGCAAACCCTTGACCAAGCACTAGCCGATTTAGTGAGGAAGAAAATAGTAGCTTTAGAAGAAGCCAAGATGAAGAGCAGTAACCCCGACCGACTGAAGAAACTGCTCGAATACCAACCTAGCACCGTCAGTCGTTAGCCTAGAAAACATCGTGGCAATTTTTGAAATAATTCTCCAAGCAATATTTCAAGTGGGCCTGAAACTAGCCAACCTATGCCGGAAACAACTTCTCCCCTAGAGCCATACGACAGAGATCGGTAATGAAAATCTTGTTAAAGCCCCGTTCTGAGGTCGGACGCCTCAGCACACGATCACACACAGGGCAAAGGGTAACTAAAGCATCAGCACCACTAGCTATGGCATCTCCGATATTCTTTACCTGTATGCTAACAGCCCGCTCCCGGTTGACATTGATCAGCGGGCCTGTGCAACAGAGAGCGCTCTCACGGTCATATCTCCGCGGCATTCGCTCCACTCCAATGAGCTCGAAAATCTCATCAAGTAAGACGTCCTTCTCCGGAGTATATCTCGAAGCACAGGGACGCTGGTAAGCCACCTTCTTATTTAGCTTGGTAACGCTGCTCCGGTGGTCTCTCAGATAATTGCGCAGGTATTCGAAGATATGCCTGTACTTAAATGGCACAGTGACACCGTAGTCCTTGACCTTGGCATGTACCATAGCATAGCAGTCATCGTGGATGAATATGATTTCCTTACCCAAGCTGGCAATTTTATCAATGAATTTCCCGGCACTCTTCTCAATGGGGCTTTCTTTGCCAACATGCACATAGCCGATGTAACAAAAATAGTCTCCTCCCTTGACTATGGTCATACCTTCAAATAACTGGCTATTAAGGGCTCCTTCAGGAAGCTGGCGCTCCATAACACAGAGTGAGAGTACAGGCTTATCGGGGTCACCAGGTATCAGCTCACTGGGAATCTGAGCAACAAAGTCGAACGCAGCTGCTACTTCCGTGGGCACGGGAAATGCCCCATATTTCTCTTGTGCCTTCAGGATAAGGTCATAGGGGTCAGCTCCTGTAGGACAATACTCCCTGCAGGCACAGCAAGTGACACATTGGATCAAGATTTCAGCCCGTTTGCCTTCTATAAGCGCCTTGATTTCAGCTACGGCCCTGTCCTTGTCATAATCAACATAAAGACACTTCAGCAAACAATCGCCACAAAAGTTGCACTTAGAAGCATCCCACATCTTAGCACCCCCTCAATACACTCTGTTTTTGCAGCGAGCCTTGGCCTACTCAGTAGCCTCTTAACCAAGTTGTGCTGCCAGCAACTCAGCAATGTCTGCAGCTTTGAATGATTCTTCCACCGCTTTCGCTTTAATAGCATCTTCAAACATCTGCAAACAATAAGGGCAGGCTGCAGCTACGATATCAGCTTTGGTCTCGATTGCATGCTCAATGCGCTCTTCGCTGATCCGCTTGCCAATGCGCTCCTCCATCCAGTAGCGTCCACCTCCAGCACCGCAACAAAATCCGTTCCGCCGAACACGCCTCATCTCCAGCAGCCGGGATGGCGAGACGCTGGCCAGTACCTGTCTCGGAGCCTCATATATGTCGTTGTGTCTACCGAGATAACAAGAATCGTGATAGGTTAATTTCCCATCTCTCATCAAAGCTGGTTTAATCTTACCCTGCTTCAGCAGTTCAGCGATAAACTGTGTATGATGGACAACCTCAAAATCACCACCAAACTGAGTGTACTCATTCTTAATAGTGTTAAAACAATGCGGACAGGTGGTGACTATCTTCTTTGCGTTGTAGTTCTTAAACAGCTCGATATTCTTCGTCGCCTGCATCTGAAATAGGTATTCGTTGCCTAGCCTTCTTGCCGGCTCACCACAGCAGGTCTCCTCAGGGCCAAGGATAGCAAACCTGACACCGGCAGCTTTCAATATCTTGCCCATAGCTACAGCTATCTTCATACTCCTATCTTCCAAAGCCGCAGCACAGCCTACGTAATATATCAAATCAACATTGCTCTCCTCAGATAGGAGCTTGATATCCAGTCCACTGGTCCAGTCAGTCCTGGTAAGCGTAGTTCCCCTACAACTGTGGCCTCTGGCCTCAATGCACCTCAAAGCGGCTTCACCAGTCTCAGGTACCTTAGCTTGTTCCAAGACCAAATTGCGACGCATATCCACAATCTTATCAATATGCTCAACAAATACAGGACATATTTCCTGGCAAGCACGGCAGGTGGTACATGACCAAAGCTCATCCTCAAGTATCACCTCCCCAATCAGAGACTTGGCTCCACCACCATCTGTGGGAGTAGCCGCTTTGGCGGTCAGCAAAGCACTGCTTCTATCGAGCAAATGGGCTTTCAGATCTTGTATTACCTTGCGTGGAGATAAAGGCTTGCCTGTAAGATAAGCCGGGCATCTATCCTGACACCTACCGCAGTCAGTACAGGCATCCAAATCAAAGAGTTGTTTCCAGGTAAAATCTTCTATCTTACTGACACCAAAGGTCTCAGCTTCCTCAATATTAATCGGCGCCAATGCGCCCTTGGGTCGAGACGACTTGAAAAAGACATTAACCGGTGACACGATGATATGGGTCAGCTTGTCGAATGAGAGACAGACGTAGAAAATAGCGCCTAAAGCCAGGGCGGCATGAAACCACCATAAGCCAATATACCAGGCTAACCTAGTGCTTTCGGATAAACCGGAAAACAGGCCAGCTATAGCATAGCCCACAAAAGCCCAAATCGACCACTCTGGATGGCTGTAAAATTCAGGCTGAGATAAGCCTTCTGGAATAGCCGTCAGCATACGAAAGGCTTCGATAAAGAAGCCAGTGATTACAACGACAAAGATGAGGGTTAAAACAACGGTATTGTCCAGCACGGTATTTAACCTTTCCGGCTTCTGGACATACCGACGAACCACGGCCATGATAGCGCCAACCAACATAAATACCCCACCCATATCCAGCGCAAAACTAAGGCCAAGATAAATATTCCCACTTATAAAATGAAAAACGTAATGGTCTATAACGTCGAGGGCTGTTCCAACTAGCAGAACAACAGCCCCAGCAAACAGGAGAAAATGCATTATCCCGGGGTATGGTTCGCGGAAGAATCGCCTATGAAAAATGCCATCAATTATCCCAACAACTATAAAATCCCAAATTCTCTTACCTAGATTATCCCACCTCTTATCAGGCTTACCGACTGCCCACAGGCGACAACGACGGTATATAGCATAAATAAAAATCCCAAGAGCGGCTGCACCCAGAGGATACAAGATAAGAGAACCAAAAGCTATATCCCAGAAAATTTCACGAAATGCTTCCATGGTTTACTCGTTCCTCCTTATAGCTATTTATGCACAGTTTAATCGAAGTTAAAGCTTATGCTGCTTTGGTAACTCTAAACTATGCTTGTCAGCCAGGGCAAACAACCGCTCCACAGACTGAGCGGGAGTCAGTGCCCCTCCAATCATAACCTCTAAACCATCACCAAAAGCATGATAATCAGTACCTCCCGTGGGAACAAGGGCATGCTGATTAGCGACTTTCAGTAGCTCTTCAATTATACCTGAACTGTAATCACGATAATAGACTTCTATGCCGATTAGACCTACTGATTTCAACTTGGGGACAAACTCATTTAAATCAAGGATGTCTATCGGGTGAGCTAATACAGGCAATCCTTGAGCATCTAGAATCAGCTTAACTGCTTCGGCTGGAAGCAATTTGTACCGCTCCACATATGCAGGACCATCATGACCAATGTATTTGTCAAAAGCCTCCTTCTCAGAGCCAACATAGCTTTTCTCAAACAAAGCTTGAGCTATGTGAGGCCTGCATACAGAACCTCCCTGTGCTAGCTCAGACACTCGCTGCCACTCAATTTTCATGCCCAGGCTACGCAGCTTGGCAATCATCTGCTGTGCCCGCTCTCGCCGCGAATCGCGCAATCTCTGCAAGGCAATAGCCAATTTCCGGTCAGTGTAATCAATGAAATAGCCCAAAATATGAACCTCACCATGAGGCACATCAGTATTAATCTCAACGCCGGGGATAACCACAAACGAAGGAAAAACTTCAGCGGCAGCCAAAGCTGGTACAACACCGCCTACGGTGTCATGGTCAGTAATAGCTATAGCATCCAGCCCGACTTTTACCGCCAAGGAAACAATCTCCCTAGGTTCAAGACGCCCATCGGAGGCAGTAGTATGCACATGAAGATCAGCTTTCACCTATTCCTCTTTCAGCTGTATCCGCTGTATGCTTATAGCCTTTCCCGTAGCCTCTTCTACTTCGACTAGCACCGCATCAAAACTGACAGGCCCCTCACCCATAAAAAAGCGATGAGGCATACCGGCGAGAAAGCTGCGAATTACTGATTCAGCATCAACGCCGATAACCGAATCCGCAGGACCAACCATCCCCACATCAGTAACATAAGCAGTTCCTTTAGGCAAAATGTAAGCATCAATCGTGCCTATATGAGTATGCGTACCAAGCACCGCACTTACTCTGCCGTCAAGATACCTTCCCATAGCCACCTTCTCCGAAGTAGCTTCAGCATGAAAATCAACAATAATGACCTTACTAACAGCTTTGATTTCCGATAGCAGACAATCTATAGCACGGAAAGGGCAATCGAATGCGCCAATAAAAACGCGTCCTATTAAATTGACTATTGAGACACCTTTTACTTCCAGAACACCATGGCCTGGTGCACCGGGCGGGAAATTCAAAGGGCGGAGAATAGGCAACTCACTATCCAAATAAGGAATAATCTCCTTCTTGGCCCATACATGATTCCCAGTAGTTATCACATTAACGCCACAGTCAATAAGCTCTCTGGCTGTGTCTGGCGTAATACCTATGCCACCAGCGCAATTCTCACCGTTCGCTATAACAAGGCTAAGGTCATAATCATGACACAGGCCTGGTAGAAATTGCTGCACTGCTCTTCTGCCAGGCCTGCCAACTACGTCACCTATCATTAATATACGCAATACTGTTCCTCATATTGCTTAACTTATTACTTGGCGTAATCCACTGCCCTGGTCTCCCGCATCACAGTCACTTTAATTTGACCCGGATACTCCAGAGTATCCTCTATCTTCTGAACTATGTCTCGAGCCAATCTCATAGCTCCCAGGTCATCTATCTGCTCTGGTTTAACTAGAATACGCACTTCGCGCCCCGCTTGAATAGCAAAAGCCTTCTCCACTCCAGAAAAACTAGTAGCCACATTTTCCAGAGCCTCGATACGCTTTAAGTATTGTTCCAGCGACTCACGCCGGGCTCCAAGTCTCGACCCACTTATAGCATCAGCCGTAGCAACGATAAAACCGAGGGCACTGGTTGTAGTAGCTTCACCATGATGTTCAGCGACAGCTTGAGCTATCTCAGTCGATTTGTCCCACTGCTTAACTAGGTCAGCACCTATCGAGGCATGCGGGCCTTCTATTTGATGATCCACAGCTTTACCGATATCATGAAGCAGGCCGGCTCTCTTGGCCAGTATCACATCAGCACCGATCTCAGCTGCCAGCATTCCGGCGAAGTAAGCGACCTCAAGGCTATGAGTCAACACGTTCTGCCCATAGCTGCTTCGAAACTTTAGCTTGCCGATTAACCTGATCAACTCAGGATGTAACCCTATTACTCCAACTTCACGAGTTGCGCGTTCGCCCTCATCGCGAATCGCAGTCTCAACTTCACTTTTAGCCTTCTCCACCACTTCCTCTATCCGGGCTGGATGAATACGCCCATCAAGAATAAGACTGTTCAAAGCCACCCTAGCTATTTCCCGCCTCATCGGGTCGAAACTAGTGATGGTCACCGCTTCCGGCGTATCATCAATGATTAGATCCACACCAGTAGCCTGCTCCAAAGCTCGGATATTTCGACCCTCACGGCCAATAAGCCGCCCTTTCATCTCATCACTAGGCAAAGGCACAACAGATACTGTTGTCTCTGAAACTACGTCGGTGGCACAGCGCTGGATAGTGGTAGCTAAAATTTCGCGGGCTTTGTCATCAATCTCGTTCTTTACGCGGGACTCCCATTCCCGAACACGCCGTGACGCTTCCTCACGAATCTCTTCTTCTATAGCCCGAAGCAATTCCTGTTTAGCTTCATCACTTGAAATACCTGAGATAAGCTCGAGTCGCTGCAGCTGCTTAGCTCGTATCTCCTCAAGTTGAGTTTTAACACCCTCGATTTCCCTCTCCCGGTTAGTCAGACCACGTTCGCGGCGTTCCAGAGCCTCCAGCTTGTGTTCTAGCTTCTCTTCCTTCTGAGCAAAACGCCTTTCCAGTCTCTGTAATTCAAAACGTCGCTCACGACTATCAGCTTCAGCAGCTGCTCTTACCCTGATAGCTTCTTCTCTGGCTTTCTGAAGCATATCTGTATGCGCAGCCGCTGCCTCCTCTAGTAATCGCTTAGCTTCATTTTGAGTTCGGCGGAGCTGCTGGTTAGCTAATATCTGCCTGGCAAAATAGCCGAGGAGTAAACCTAAAAGGAGAACAACCCCAACAAAAACAAAGTATATTGTTGCAGAAATCATTTAACTGCCTCACTTTCCTAAAACACCACATAATATAGAACCCCTCAATCATCCCTCTAATAATAGTAAACCTTCGCCGAGCTGGTGTCAAACAAATGTCCTATTCAGGGACATTACGCAGAGTCAGTTTGCCGCTCTTGCCACAAACGCACCACAACAGCACTAATAGTACCATAATCAAAGCCGCGCCGCCGAAGATAACCGACCAAACGGCGACGGAATTCACTATGATCCGAGCCAGACAAAACACGCGCCTTCCTTAATCCTACCCTATAAGCGGCAGCTTCATCATCCAAATCGGCCACTACCTCATTAGCTGTTTCACTAGCCACACCCTTTTGCCGCAACTCAAGTTTTATCAGCCTTCGGCTTCGAGGCCTGAATGACTGGCGACTGTCCTTCCAATATTGGGCAAAAGCTTCATCATCAATCAGGCTGCGCTCCTTTAGCTTAATAATAACTTTATCCACCACCTCATCATTGAAACCTCGACGATGTAGTCGTTGTCTTACTTCAGCCTCACTTCTAGGACGATAGCCGAGATAGTGCAAAGCGGCCTCAAAACAGTTCTGAAAAATGTCAACTTGCTTCAGTTCTTTAATCTGCTCTGCCGACAAGTGTTGGCCAACTTTGATACCAGCTGTTACTGCCACCTCATCACCGATGGAAAACGAAAAGGAGCCGTCAACAAAGACACTGACTTGCTTTTTCTTACCGTTTACCCTCAGAGCTGTAATCACCCCCACTTAAACCTCCTCGAGATACAAGCTTTTAATTTTTGCTCTGGGCGGATAACAGATATGCAGAAGAGTACAGCTTACTCGAGAACTTCCTTCGTTTCGATACCTGGGCCCGGCGAAGACATTGCCGCAGCTCTTATCTCGCGCTCTATCTTCAAAGCCAGGTCAGCATGCTGCCATAGGTAATCTCTAGAATTCTCTCGTCCCTGGCCCAACTTAAGGTCACCGTAAGTAAAAAAAGTACCGGCCTTTTTTACTATCCCCAGAGCAACGCCTAAATCAATAATATCACCTTCTTTACTTATACCACATTTACCACGCCCAAACATTATGTCAAATTCGGCAGAGCGAAAAGGAGGGGCCATTTTATTCTTCACTACCCTGGCCCGAACCCTAGTACCCACCACTTCAGAACCCTGTTTAATAGAATCAACCCGCCTCAAATCAATCCGCACTGAGCTATAAAATTTCAAGGCTCTACCCCCGGGAGTGACCTCCGGGCTACCAAAAATGATGCCCACCTTTTCCCTCAGCTGGTTAATAAAAACTACAGCGGTATGTGATTTGCTAATTGCCGCTACTAATTTCCTTAACGCCTGTGACATCAATCGCGCTTGCAAACCAATATGAGCATCACCCATCTCCCCCTCTATCTCAGCCCGAGGCACCAAGGCAGCCACACTATCAATGGCTATTATATCCACGGCTCCACTTCTTACCAGTTCTTCTGTTATCCCCAAAGCTTCCTCCCCATCATCAGGCTGGGATATGCGCAAATCTTCAACCTTCACCCCGCAATTAGCCGCGTAGGCAGTGTCAAGCGCATGCTCCGCATCGACATAGACAGCAATACCACCAAGTTTCTGAGCTTCAGCAATTATGTGCTGGGCGAGAGTGGTCTTACCTGAAGCCTCGGCACCAAAAATCTCAGTGACACGTCCTCGAGGAATGCCACCTATCCCCAAGGCTAAATCTAAACTCAGCGAGCCGGTCGGAATAGCCTCCGCTACCATTCTCGCCGAGAGTTCACCCAACTTCATAATAGAACCCTCACCAAACTGCTTCTCAATACGACTTACTGCCAGTTCCAGTGCTTTCTCTTTCTCTGAAGCCATCTCTTCCCTCCTCTAAGAGCCAAGCGAATCATAACATACGTATTATGCCAACACAACCCATAGTCAATGGATTATAATTTATAGTGGCGAAATAGGCGGAGGGCAGCTTTTATGTGCGCTCTTGCTTATCATGAAATCAATCTTCTCTTTAATTCTTTTCTCAGCTTCACCTGTAGTCAAGTAACGGTCAAGCTCGTTATAGGTTAGCCCCAACTCTCCCTCATCTGTCTGCCCCTCCCACAAACCTGCCGAAGGTGGCTTATCAATAATCTCTCTAGGGATATCCAAATACCTGGCCAAATCCCGCACCTGGCTTTTGACCAAGTTTCCCAAAGGCATAAGGTCTGAGCCACCATCTCCATGCTTGGTAAAATAGCCAACCGACAATTCACTTCTATTGCTGGCGCCCACTACTAGATAATTAAGACGGTTGGCAAAATAATAGAGGGCAACCATCCGCAGCCTGGGTTTGATATTATTTCCCGCCAGTTTCCCTGTCGCCGCATCATAGCCATCACCCGGCAAAGCCTTAATCAAAATGTCAAATACCTCATCGAGAACAACAACTTTAGTAGGTATATTAAACCTGGCAGCAACAAGCTCTGCATGCTCTCTATCGATGTTACTGCTATGACAGGGCATAATGACTCCTAGAATTGCCTCAGGAAAGGCACGCTTAGATAATACTGCAGCTACAGAGGAGTCGATCCCACCGCTCATTCCCAAGACCACCCCTTTACCCCCAGCTGCCAAGACTGTCTCTCTGATCCATGAAATGAGCTTCTGAGCTAGTTCGTCAATTGATGACTTTATCACACTAGTTGCTAGTATAACATTGCGCGAAACAGTTCACCAAGGGATGACAGAGAAAAAAACAACTCTGTTCGGGAGAAGAACATAAATAATGGTAAGTCAGGCTATATTTAACCGGATTGGGTAGCAAAGTGTTTGTGCCTTAGCAGTCTCCTTTTCCTAGGCTGGTGGAACGGAAAACCGCCTTAGCTTCGCTGCCATTTCTTTCAATTTCTTGTCTACTTTGTAATTAATGCTACTATCTTGATATGTGCCAACCTCACTTTTCGCCCCTACCTCCACACCGGTAAGAATCTCTATACCTTCATCAACGGTGCTCACCGCATATACGTGGAATTTGCCCTGTTTTACTGCATCTACCACTTCCTGCTGTAACATAAGATTTCTCAAATTCTGCTGTGGTGTGATTACACCTTGATCCCCACTAAGACCTTTAGCTTTGCAAACCTGGAAAAAGCTTTCAATTTTCTGGTTCACCCCGCCGATAGGTTGTATTTCACCTTTTTGGTTCACTGAGCCAGTGACCGCAATATTTTGCCTTATGGGCACATCCGATAAGCTGGAGAGCAGAGCATAGAGCTCTGCGGAAGCAGCACTGTCCCCTTCCACACCTTCATAAGACTGTTCAAAACACACGCTGGCAGACAGCGAAAGAGGATTGTCCTGAGCATACCTCCAACCCATATAGCCGCTGAGGATCAGAACACCCTTATCGTGAATCCTGCCACTGAGCTGGGATTCCCTTTCAATGTTGATAACGCCCCCGCGTCCCAGAAACGTCTTGCAGGTTATACGCGATGGTTTTCCGAAGGTCACATCACCTAGGCTATACAGGCTAAGACCGTTCACCTGACCTACTACTACACCTTCAACATCTATCATAATAGTTCCATTATCAATCAACTCTCTGATCCGCTCATCAGGCAGGCTATGCCGGAAGCGCCTCTCTTCAACTGCCACCTCTACATACCGCCCAGCTACAAGCGAAGCATTATCCTTACGCGCCCAATATTCTGCTTCCTGTACCAATTCCATAATCTGGGCAAATCTAGATGATAATTTCTCTTGGTCGGCCACCATTCGAGCGGCATATTCCACCACCCTAGCCACCCCAGTGGGGTCAAAATGGCGCAACTCACAATCCTCACAACAACCAGCTATAAAAGCAGCAAAAGCCATCATATTTTCTTTAGTCCTATCAATCTGAAAATCGAAATCTGCTTTTACCCTAAAAGTCTCCCAGAAGTCCTCATCATAAATAGAGAGTAACTGATATAGCATACTATCACCAATGAGAACTACCTTAACATTTACCGGCATAGGTTCCGGCCTCGAGCCCTGAGAAATGATAAGCCCAAATTGCTCCATAGGGTCTTCAATGCCTACTTCTTTAGTCTTAATAGCCCGCTTCAAAGCCGGCCAGACAGCAGGATTAGTCACCACGTCCATAGCACTGAGCAATAGATAGCCACCGTTAGCCAGATGAATAGCACCGGGCTTCAACATGGTGTGGTCACTAAGATATCCGCCGAAGAAAAAACGCCTCTCCATCTTGCCAAACAGATTAGCATAGTTGGGATTGGGCTCGACGATTACCGGCGGCCCCTTGGTAACACTGTTATCCACAAATACATTCACCTGAAAAGGAAGAAAGGGGTCACGACCACGCGCAATGTAACTGGCAGGCACACCAAAGACAAATTGTGTCGGCTCTTCTTTCTCTTTAAATACATCCAGATTGTCCATAGTATAGGATTTCAAATTAGTGAGATAACGGCCAATCTTTTCTGAGTCCTTATATTCTTGCATCAGGCTATCAAATAGCCTGGCTATGGTAAAATCGGCCACTGCTTTGTCAATATTCTGCAGCTTCTCCGCTGTTTCCCTTTCTAGCTCCTTAGCTTTTTCGTAAGTAGACTGGAGCTTTCCCAGCAATTCAGCCTGCCTTTTTTCTATCTGCTCACGCACCGACTCCTCCAGTGCCGCATACTCATCCTGAGACAGAGGTTTCCCATCCACCAGAGGAATCAAGGCTGGGCCCATCGGAGTGATCTGAAATCGAAAGTTTTCCCGCTGAGCCTCTTCATCCACATCTTCGAAAAGCTTCTTTTGCTCAGACTGGCTCGTTTCTACAATCCCTTTCCTTTCTATCTTGTATTCTTCACTGGAAAACGTCTTAGCCAGCTCTTCCTTAATTCTCTGCAACAGGCTGTTTATTTGCTCTTTAAAAACTTTGCCTTTCCCTTGGGGGAGATTTAAAATCTGCGGCCTCTCAGGAGCTGTGAAGTTGTGAAGATAGAACCAATCTTCCGGAGGTTGCACCAGTTGCGACGCTTGCCTACCCTCAAGCAGTTTATCAATCTGGCTTTTGACTGCTGAGGTTTTCCCCGTCCCAGTCAGTCCAGCCACATATATATTGTACCCATCTTTATCCATAGACAAGCCAAATTCGATGGCGCGTATTGCCCTATCCTGCCCGACGAATTCCCGCAATGGCGCTAGGTCTTTAGTACATTCAAAGTCAAAAAGGGTAGGATCACATTGCCAGCGTAACTTATCTGCCGAAACTTCATATTTCTCAATGCTCATGGTTTTCTCCGTCGATATCCTAATTTTGCTTGGACTGAGATGATTTTATTATACCGCACAATTTAACTAAAAATAATAGCCTGCTACGGACACTTTAAGCACCTGCATCGGTTTTGTCAAATTGAAGTTTGACTCAGCGGCAGTTGCCAGGTAAACTATTATTCGGAGAGCAGGATGCCAATTTATGAATATATTTGCCCCGAGTGTAATTGCAGGTTTGAATTGTTACGCTCCCTAAGCAAAGCAAACGAAGATGCTTCATGCCCCCGATGCCAGCATGCTGCTAAACGAGTTCTCTCTCGGTTCTCCTCATTTTCCAAAAGCAGCGGTGGCGAATCTACACCTATAGCTGGAACCGCCGGCTCATGTTCTGGCTGTACCTCTTCCAGCTGCAGCAGCTGCAACATATAGCCTGCCCCAGTTCTTCCCAAATACCGTTTTACTAGTCAGTCCGTTTCCTGTTTACTACCTTCAATTTCAAGATACCCAAGGCAATACCGCCAATGAGCAAAGCTTCCAATATAACAGCTCCAAAACCGAACAGAGCCGCATCATAGAAAAATCCTTCGGGAAATAACCTAATCAGGTAATCCTTTGCCGGGTCAAGCATCCAGTATTCATTTGGGAAGCTAACCACGTGGAAGAGAGTAAAAAACTGCTTGAAGCCAAAGAACGCCCAAAGAGCCAGGCTAACCATCAGCCCCACAGTAATCAAGCTTCCCCAAGATAAGCCTTTGACCAATGCCCACCACCTAACCCTGAAACCCAAAAACAGTGCAAGGGCACAGATGACTATTAGGAGAAAAGCCCCTCTTTGCACCCAATAGTCCAACTGAATTAATTTTCTTACATCCTCGAGATGAGTCAACTCCCGCTCATTGAACAGGTCAAACTTTTCAAGTCCTTTGACGACCGTAATCTGTACTGTATCTATCCTTAGATTGAAGTAATCAATCAAATGCTGGGCCACATTCCTTAACTGTGGCTTATCGATATCAGTGGCCTGGCTTATTTCATATTTGTCGAAGCCATATTCATAAAGCCTAAGCTCATTTACCTCCCAGCAAATAGTGCTTGTTAGCAGCAGTACAGCCAAGCAACACACAAACAACCAATAGACTACACTTTGAGCGATCTTCATTTCACTACCCCAAAACCAAAGCTGATGATAGCCAGTATACATCCGAGTTGTCAATAGAAAAATTTTTAATTTCCTTAAAACCACCAAAGGCACTCATCTAAAACCCTGTGCTATAATTAGAGGCAGACCCCCAAGAAAAGTCTTATGTTTACCCATCTTCACGTACACAGTGAGTATAGCCTGCTTGACGGTTTATGCCGCATTCCCCAGCTTATTGCCAAAGCCAAGGCACTAGGCATGACTAGCTTAGCCATCACCGACCATGGCAGCATGCACGGCGTCATCGATTTTTACACAGCGGCCAAAGATGCTGGCGTAAAACCTATTATCGGCTGTGAAACTTATGTTGCTGAATCCAACCGTCAGAGTCGAAATGCCAGCGATAAGACTCCATACCATTTGGTCTTGCTTGCCAAAAACCAGCAAGGCTATACCAACTTGATTCAGCTGATTACCAAGGCACACCTTGAAGGCTTCTATTATAAGCCAAGGGTGGACAAAGAGCTTCTGGCACAGCACCATGAAGGCCTTATCGCACTATCCGCCTGTGCACACGGCGAACTGCCCCGCCTCATATTGGAAGGACGCCTTGAAGATGCAGCCACACAGGCCATCTGGTACAAGGAGACCTTCAACGATTATTACTTGGAAATTCAAAGGCACCCCATCCCCGAGCTCGAACCAATCAACAAAGGACTTCTTTCCCTATCTTCCAAACTAAATATACCCATTGTGGCTACCAATGACACACATTACATCAATAAAGAAGACTCGCCCATTCAAGAACTGCTGCTCTGCATCCAAACTAATACCTCCATTTACGACGAAAAAAGGCTCAAGATGGCCGGTGATTTCTTCTATCTGAAAAGTCCTAAAGAAATGGCAGAGATGTTCGCCGACTTACCCCAAGCTCTAGATAACACACAGAAAATCGCCGATATGTGCCAATTAGATATGGAGTTTGGTCGGCTTCATCTCCCAAGAATTGATTTACCCGAAGGCAAGGCAGCGGACGATTACCTGGCTGAACTCTGCTGGCAGGGGCTAAAACACCGCTATCCATCACCCACCCCAGAAATCGAACAGCGGTTGGCTTACGAACTGGAGGTTATCAAACAAACGCAATTTGCCGACTATTTTCTTGTCGTCTGGGATCTCGTCTCCTTCGCCAAAAAACAAAACATCCTTTTCGGTGTCCGAGGCAGCGCTGCCGCAAGTCTGGCTCTCTACTGTCTAGGCATCACCAACATCGACCCACTGCCTAACAAGTTGGTCTTCGAACGCTTCTTAAATATAGAGCGCCGCGAGCCACCAGACATCGATTTAGATTTCCAAGACGATCGACGTGATGAGATGATAGCCTATGTCACCCAAAAATACAGGCCTGACCATGTAGCCCAAATTATCACCTTCGGCACTTTAGGTGCCAGGGCTGCCCTCAGAGATGTAGGCAGAGCTTTAGGTATGCCTTACAGCCAGGTTGACAGAGTAGCCCGACTTGTTACACCCAGGCCGAATATAACCCTCGACCAAGCTTTAGCCGAGAATAAAAAGCTGTACGATATTTACCATGAAGATAGTGCAATCCGGAATCTGGTTGACACCGCTAAGAAGCTAGAAGGCATAGCCCGTCACGCTAGTACTCATGCCGCTGGAGTAGTCATATCCAGAGAACCCCTGACTCAATATATGCCATTGCAGCGCGCTACCAAAGACAATGAACAGGCTGCAACCATGACTCAGTTCTCTATGGAAAGCGTTGCTCGCCTCGGGCTGCTCAAACTGGATTTCCTGGGACTGGCCAATCTCACCCTCTTAGCCAAGGCCAGAGAAATAATCGCTGAAAATCGCGGCATCTCCATAGACTTGCAGCATATCCCACTAGCTGATTCAGCAACTTTTGAATTACTCGCCTCTGGAGAAACCGGCGGCATTTTTCAATTAGAAAGCGCCGGTATGCGCCGCTACATAAAGGAACTTAAGCCAACTACTTTCAATGACATCGCAGCCATGGTTGCCCTTTATCGCCCTGGGCCAATGGAGCACATACTTACATTTATTAAAGCTAAACATGGAATTGAGTCCATCCGTTATCCCCATCCCACCGTCAAGAAGATTCTAGAAGAAACTTATGGCGTCATTGTTTACCAGGACCAAGTACTCCATATAGTTCAGGCTCTAGCCGGCTACAGTTTAGGCCAAGCTGATATTTTCCGCAAAGCCATGGGGAAGAAAATATCCGAAGTGATGAAAAAGGAACGGCAAAACTTCATAAACGGTGCCAAGAAAAATGGGGTGTCTGCTGAACTAGCTACTGAGATTTTTGCCTTGATCGAGCCTTTCGCTGGCTATGCCTTCAATAAAGCCCATAGCGTGAGCTACGCCCTAATCGCTTACGAAACAGCCTATCTCAAAGCCAACTACCCCGTTGAGTACATGACTGCCTTCTTAAACACCTATGCTGCTCATTCAGACAGACTGCCCCCGGCAATTGCCGAATGCCGCCGCCTGGGTATCTCTGTATTACCTCCAAACGTTAACAAAAGCCAGGCCAGCTTCGCTATCGAGAAGGAAAATAGTAAGACAGCGATCAGCTTCAGCCTGACCGCCATTAAGAATGTCGGCTATGCAGCCATAGAGCCCATCATACTGGCTAGGGAAAAAGGCGGCCTTTTCAAATCCATCGAGGATTTCTGCCGTCGTGTTGAACTGCGTAGCATTAACAAAAAGGTTATAGAGAGTTTAATTAAAGCTGGAGCTTTTGATTCCCTGGCCCCACGAGGGGCACTTCTTCAGGCTATCGACCGAATCATATCTCTGGCCCAGTGGGAGCAACGATTAAAAGAATCGGGACAAACCAGCATGTTTGACCTCTGGGGTGATACTGTGCCGGCACCACTGCCAAACTTGAATTTGGACCATCTTGATGCTCCTCTCAAAGACAAACTTGATTGGGAAAGAGAACTGCTAGGAGTATATTTCTCTGAACACCCCCTCGCCTCAATTGCCCCCAAATTAGCCAATACTGCTACGGCACTATGTGGCGGAATAGATACTGAAATGGTCGGAGAAAAGGTGATTATCGCTGGAATGATAACCTCTATGCGGCAACTTTATACCAAAGACAGGCGACCTTTCGTCATAGCGACTCTGGAAGACCTTGACGGCAGCATCGAAGTCACTGCCTGGTCCGAGGTCTACGGCCAGACAAAAGAGATATGGCAAGAAGGCAAAATCCTCCTGGTAGAAGGTACCGTGAAATTAAGAGACGACCGAGTAGGCATTAATTGCTCTCGGGTGCGCCAGTACCAGACTGATGGTGAAGAGGAACAGGAGGCTAATCCGGCTACCCCACCCCCACAGCCTCGTAAAATAACCATTAATATCACCCAAAGCGATAAAACCGAAGAAGACGTAACACGCCTTAACCAGGTTATGGGTATTCTCGCCCACTATCCAGGGCAAGACACTGTCCTGCTTGCAATAGTCACTTCAGAAGAAACGGTCAACATGAAACTACCAAACATGATCAGCTATTGTCCAGAACTAGCACAGGAAATTTGCAGCATACTGGGGGACAACAGCCTAAAATTACAAGAAAGTCAGTGACCTATTTCGAAATACAAGGTTTTACTACCACATAAATGGCCTATCAGCCCACCACGGATAGAAGTCGGGCATATCAGTACTGGGCTTCATGGTGAAGTTCGGTGGTCTCTTCTCCAGAAATGACATGATTCCCTCGCTGGCATCTGGTTGTTGAACGAACCACCATATAGCCTTTGAATCAATCTTGTGCGTTTCCATGGGATGGTCAGCCCCCAACATTTTCCAAAGAAGCTGACGGCAAAAAGCCACGGACACCGCCGAGGTATTCTGGGCGATTTCCAAGGCGATTTCGCGTGCCCGAGGAATTAAAGTATCAGGCGGTAGCACCTCAGTCACCAACCTATGAGCCAGCGCTTCTTGAGCTCCGAACACTCTACCGCTAAGAATCCACTCCGCTGCCTTGCTCATACCAACAATACGAGGTAAGAACCACGTGCTGGCCCCTTCAGCAACTATGCCCCGTCTAGTGAAGACAAAACCGATCCTGGCATTCTCAGACGCCAGACGGATGTCCATAGGCAGCGTCATGGTAATTCCCACCCCAACAGCCGGCCCGTTGATAGCAGCGATTACCGGCTTTTTTAAGTCATACAGTGGTAAAGTGACCAAGCCGGCAAGGTCTCTATATACTTCAAAGTCACCACGACCTCCAGCTGAATGCCCTTCGAAAACCCGTGATTTAGGATCCAAATCGGCCCCGGCACAGAAAGCACGCCCGGCACCGGTCACAATTACAACCCGCACATCGTCATCAGCATCAGCCCTGCCAAAAGCGTCGACGAGCTCTTGGCACATCGTGGGAGTGAAAGCATTTAACCTCTCCGGTCTGTTGAGCGTTATTGTCATAATTCTGTCACATACCTCACATTTTATCTGGCTATATTCCATGAGTTCTCCTTTCATATTTACTTGTAGAACACAGTAAGGAAAAGATATCTTTTGTAAGTCCCTCACCAAGCAACTTAACCACTAAAATATACTTTGCAGTTCCCGTCCTGTCAAAAACTACACTAATTCAGATATCTCCGCACTCACTGCTATTCATTCCGAGCCGAGGAGCCATGGCGACAAACAAAATGCGGTATTTACAAACTGCCAAACACACATATCAGGCAGAGTTCAAACAATTAATCAGCCTGTTTTAAGTTGCTTTTATGCAAGTGGATTGATGGATGAAACACGTTCCAAGCAGAGCAAGAACTCCTTTATCTCGACACCACCACCAAAACCACCTAAGTTACCAGTGCTGTCAATTACCCGATGACACGGTATCACAATCGGCATTGGATTTCTAGCCAGGGCTTGCCCTACAGCCCTAGGTGCTTTGGGCGAATCTAACTTTTTGGCTACCCAACCATAACTCCTTGTTTCACCATAAGGGATATTGCGCACCACTTGCCACACACTCTGCTGAAAATTGGTTGCCTCAGCCATATCCAACTTGTCGGCAAAAGCTACAGGTTCACCGTCCAGGTAACGCCTTAGCCTATCAGGTAAGTCACCAAAACAGGCAGGGTCGTGGTTCCCAGAGGCGCAACCACAGCTTATAATTTGGTCATCTACTAATTCCTTTGACTTTTGAGGTAAGACGACCCTTTTCAGTCCGCGAGCTGAACCAACAACCCCCATCCACCCCAAGGAGGTATCGAATAATGCGAAGGCCAGCATATCGTCTTTTTTTGACATTTTGAAACAGTCACATAAGCCGGTAAATTAGCCAGATATCTCAGCCAGCTTTGCGCTATAAGCCTGATAGGTTTTAGAATCGTAGAGGACAAAGGATACTTCCTGTAAGGGCGTTGACCCATCACGCAAAAAAGCAATCACCGTCTCCAAAGCTACTTCGGCTGCTTCAAGCACAGGATAACCATAAACGCCGGTGCTTATCGACGGAAACGAGATACTTCTCAACTTACGAGCAGTAGCCAGCTTCAAACTCTCCAGATAGGCACTGGCCAGCAGTTCAGCCTCACCACGGCTACCACCATGCCACACCGGCCCTACGGTATGAATCACATACTTCGCTTGAAGATTCCCTCCGGTGGTTATCACAGCTTTGCCTGTATCCAGACGTCCTATTCGAGAGATAATTTGACGGCATTCATCCAATATTGCTGGCCCACCAGCCCGATGAATCGCACCATCAACACCACCGCCACCCATTAAACTTGAATTGGCAGCATTAACGATAGCATCTGTTGTTTGCCTGGTAATATCGCCTTGAATCAAGCTGAGTCTTGTTGTGCCAATAATTACTTCACTGTCCCCACTCATGGCTGTCTCCAAACAAACCCAGACAAGTTCAGGCCAATTCTGGCTCAATCAGTCCGTAATTGCCATCATCACGCCGGTACAACAAGCTAAGCGCATCATTTTCGGCGTTAATAAAAAGAAAGAAAGAATGACCCAAAAGCTCCATCTGCTCGGCTGCCTCAGCTACGGACATCGGCTTGACCGCAAAGCGCTTTACTTTAACTACCCTGGGCCAAGTCCCAGCTTCTTCCCGGTAAGCCACGTCTTCCGATACCGTTGATTGGCGAGCAAGAGAAACACCGCGTCCTTTCTCATATAATTTCCCCTTATAACGTTCGATCTGACGCTCCAATACCTCAGCCACAGCATCAACAGCTATACGAACTCCTTCACCCCTCTCTTCTCCCCTCAACAATACACCCTTACTGTTTAAAGTAACTTGTGCAGTAAAGCGGTGTTGAGGCGACTTTGTGTTCTCCTCATGTATTTCCACTTTAGCTCCAGTGATATCAGGCAAGTAGCGAGCTAATTTGCCAATCTTCTTCTGAACATAGTCTCGAACTGCTGGAGAGATCTCCATGTTCCTGCTAGAAATTTGTAGTTCCATGTCTTTACCTCCCTTATTAAACTTCCCTGGCCAAGGTCAAGCCCCATACAGAAACGGCTCCAGCAACCTTAAGTACCTCAGCGCAGGCTTCTAAAGTGGCTCCTGAGGTACATACATCATCAATCAAGATAACGCTCTTCCCATTAAGTTTTTCATCACGACAAGCGAAAGCATTTTCGACATTTCTCTTCCGCTCTTCAACGGTTGCTGTTCTGGCTTGAGGCAAGCTGTCTTTGAGGCGACGCAGACTATCATCAATCACCGGCAGAGCTATCAGTTTGCTTAGCTCCTCGGCCAGAAGAGTTGATTGATTGTAACCACGCTCCCGCAATCGTCGAGGATGAAGAGGTATTGGCACTAAGACTTCGCCGTGCACCGGGTTATCTTGAAGATAATTAGCCATTAATATAGCCAAGCAACCAGATATTGCCTTGAGATTACGATACTTTAGCTCATGTATAGCCTGGCGTGCCACTCCGTCAAAGCGAAAAACAGAACGAATGCCATCAATCTCAGTCTGTTGCCCCCAGCAAACTGGGCATAAGCCACCACTTGACTCAGGTTTGCCGCACTTTTGACAGAATGGCCGTAAAAGTCGAGGCAGCTTTTGACTACAGCCGACACACAGGAAATCCCCTATCTTCTCACACCCAACACAGCGGCGCGGAAAGAAGAAATCAACTATCTTCTCCTGGAGCTGCCCCGTCAATAGAGACAAAGCCATCACCCCAAAAGCATAAGGGAAGTGACGTGACTACTTATGAGCTATAAGCGTGAACGAGGACTAGGGCCTGTTCCACTAAAAATAGGCTCATTTAGATATACGTCGCCATTCCTGATTTTGATGTTGTAGCCGCAATCGGGATTGGTGCACACCCAAGCCTTGTAATGAATCGCCGCCCCTTGGCTACCAAAATCAGACAGCGGCACTAGATCACCGACCTTACATTTTAGACATTTAGGAAAGGAATTGTTTTCCACGATTCCACCTCCTCCAAGGGTTTAAAGTATACACTAACTGCAAGGCAATGGCAAATTTTTGTTAATCCTTTACAAGGTAACTGGCCTCTGCTAAACTTCTATTATTACCAAATATAAACTCAGCATGAGGAACTAACATGGGTACACGAGATATTAGATGGAGAGAGCGCAAAAAACCAAAAAAGGGAACCAAAAAGCCGGCTACAACTATTATCACGCCACAAATAGAAGTGGAGGTAATTAAAAAAGGTAAGAAAGCGGCACCTCCGGAAGAATAAACTAGATGGCAGCTTATTTAGAGCTTTACTACAGTGGCAAGTTAGCAGAACGGGTAAAAGCAGCCGGAGTTCTATTGGAGAATTGCCAAGTATGCCCTCGCCACTGTGGCATTAACCGACTAGCGGACGAGGCAGGGCAATGTCATACGGGTAAGCTTGCGATAGTTTCTAGCTACGTGCCACATTTTGGGGAAGAGGCACCTCTAGTCGGCAACCTTGGCTCAGGAACCATCTTTTTCACCAACTGCAACTTAAAATGTCTTTTCTGCCAGAACTACACCATCAGCCAGCTTGGCGATGGAACTGAAGCCAGCAAGGAAGAGCTAGCCAAAATGATGCTAGCTCTCCAAGCCAGAGGCTGCCACAACATAAACCTAGTCTCGCCAACCCATGTGATTCCTCAGATCCTAGAGGCGCTGGAGATAGCCATAAATCTAGGCCTAAGGTTGCCGCTGGTCTACAACTCTGGTGGTTATGATGCTGTTAAAACTCTAGAGATTTTAGATGGTATTGTAGACATTTATATGCCAGACATGAAGTATTCTAATGAGAAGACTGCTGAGGAGCTATCAGGCATAAAGAACTATCCTTCCATAAACCGAGCTGCTCTCAAGGAAATGCATCGCCAGGTAGGCGACCTCCAAATGGACGAAGATGGGATAGCTGTCCGTGGTCTCTTAATACGTCATCTGGTCTTACCCCACGAGCTTGCTGGCACAAAAGAAATAATGAAATTCATAGCTGAAGAGATTTCTCAAAACAGCTATGTCAATGTTATGGCTCAATACCATCCCTGCTACAAGGCTTTACACATACCACAATTGACCAAGCCACTATTGAGACAGGAATTCCTCGAGGCTATTGAATTAGCCAAAAGGTCTGGACTGAATCGTCTTGACAGGCTGTACCCAGTCACTGCCAGAGCGATTTAATCATGGAAATAAAGCAGACCAAAGAAGCAAATGCCCCTTCCAGGAAATCAAAGATGGAGGTTAAATGGATGTAAGATGCCTGAATTAGCTTATCTCACAGCTACAGTCTACGGTCATGTTAAAGGCGTCTACTACCGCGCCTTCACTTCTCGACTTGCTAAATCGCTGGGCTTGCGAGGCTACGTGCGTAACTTACCCCAAATGAACGCTGCTGAAATCCATGCCGAGGGCCAGAAAGAAAAACTGGAGGAGCTAATCAGGCAGCTCGAAATAGGACCACCTGAATCCCTGGTAGATCACATAGATATAAAATGGTCTGCATTCACCGGGCAATTTTCCAACTTTGAAATAAGGCACTAACCTAGGGTAAAAGCAAAGACCAGAGTTGAACTCGCTTTACTTCGCCCGAGATCTCCGGCTAAAGCCGTAGTATCGATCATTGTCTAAAAGACTCTTAAGAGTCTGAGAAGATAGTAACGCAGCGGTATCCGAGCAGGAGGTTAGCTCAGTCACCAATTCCGTAAGTGCTAACGGTTTGTTCTCCCTAGACAGAATAAGCCTGAATATCTTTTCAAGCAGTGGCAGCCTTATGTTGATAAAGCCAGGGACTTTCGAACAGCAATCCTTGATATTTGCTATCAGCGAAGTTGCCTCCATATCACTTGATTCAGAAGCCAATCGCTTTTGACAAGCTGAACAAAGACAATGTCGAGTAATAGCAGCAAAAGAGCGGCCATTCTCTTGGAACCAATCTAAATCAATGAAATAACTAGGGTCTTCTGACTTGCTGTTTTTATCTGACTCTGCCATTGTTTTATGCTTCAAGTTCAGCCTTGCCGGCTTCGATCAGCACAAGATAGCTCGCTTCGACTTCACTTGCCTGTGTTGCCTCCCGATCGACCTCATAAGGCTCACCTGCAAAAATTTTTCCGTATTCCTCTGTCTTCCCTTGGAAAGAATTGCCGGCGCTGATAAATTTCTGTCGAGCATCAACAACACTCAAATCAAACGGCAAGGTAAAATAGAGGTCGGCGATCACCTTATCCATTCCTAATTCATACAGCGTTCCCCAACCACCAGGAGCATCACCCCTGTACTTACTTATAGGCAACAAACTCAAAAGGTTCGGCACACTGAAGTAGCCGCTACCACCAAGAATCTTGAACGGAGCCACGCTAATTAAATAATCACTGGAAAGAACCACGTTTGGTACCCAAAACGTAGGCACAACAAACGGATGAGGCAAAGGATTCTCCACTTCCACCCAAATACAATCCCGAACATCCAACATCAACACCCTTGGGAAATCGTAACCCAAAGCTTGATATATTGGATACATAGACTCTCCATTGTGGGTTCCTTCAAGTATAATAATATCAGCATCGCTGACTTGTTTGATGCTCTCGATTATCAGGTTCATAGTCTCTCGACTAGTGCTAATCGGGTACGGCATTGGATAGCCAGCGTTAGGCTTGATCAAAACCCGCCGAGCTCTAGAAACCAAAGGCGGTGGCCTAAAAACAAACTCGGATGCTTCAAAAATCACCGTCTCTCAATCCTCACATCAACAATACGGTCAAAATACTAATGGCTCCATACATCTTCGCATGTTCTCTTAAACATCGAGAACTAAAACTGCACCAATCTAAAATCGCCACCCGGCAAAACAGCAACCATTTGTTCTCAATCAATCTTAAACCTCATCCCAGTCAAACGCCATTACCTCAACAACGGCTCCAGGCTTAACTTCCTTGGTGCCTTCTGGAATAACAGCTAATCCGTTTGCTTTCGTCATAGAGGTCAAAATCCCTGAGCCCTGATGACCTGTAAGACGAGCAAAATATTTACCATCTCTTCTGCTAACTATAACGCGAGCAAAAATACGGCGTCCGTCTCTATTTTTAACTGAGTCTTCCATTACCGCTGTAATATTTGGCTTAGCCAAATTGTTCCTACCCATCATCTTAAAAATGGCTGGACGGGCAAAAACTTCACATGTAATCATTGAGCTTACTGGATTGCCCGGTAAACCTAGATGAGGTACCTTTTTCCCATCACCCCTTTTGAACATACCAAAAGCTAAAGGTTTGCCTGGTTTCATACTTACTGTCCAAAAGGATACGTGTCCCTCATCTGCCAGAACCTGTTTAACTACATCATAGTCACCCAAAGAAACTCCACCAGAAGTTACCAACATATCACAGTTAAGGCTGTGGCGAACAGCTATAGCCAATTGTTCCACATCATCTGGAGCGATGCCCAAAAGCTTGGGTACACCCCCGTACCTAAGAACCTGGGCAGCTAAGCTGTAACTATTGCTATTATATATTTTCCCTGGCAGGAGAGGGTGATCAATCTCTAGGACTTCGTTACCCGTGGCTAATATACCTACCACCGGACGGCGAATCACCGAAACTCTTCCCTTTCCCAGCGAGGCTAGCACTCCAATTTCAGCAGGACGAAGCAACTTCCCCTGCTTCATTACCAATTCCCCTTTTGCTATATCCTCGCCTCGCTGACGGATATTAGAACCTCGAGGCAGGCAAACACGAATACCGATTTCAGCCCCAGAGACTAAGGTTCGCTTACGGTCAACCTCATCGGTATCCTCAAAAGGAATTACCGCGTCTGCGCCACGGGGCACGAAAGCACCGGTCATAATTCTAACGGCCGTTCCCGGTTCAACCTTCGAGTCAGAAACACAACCTGCGGCTATTTCACCAACAACACGGAGAATCTTAGGCTGCTCATAACTTGCCCCTACAATACTGCTAACCTTTACCGCATATCCATCCATAGCAGAATTATCCTGAGGAGGCACGTCGAAAGGAGCATAAACATCCTCAGCCAAAACCTGCCCCAAAGAATCCAGCAGAGGCCTTTCCTCCATCTCAAGGACCTCAATAAAACCTAAAATTTTGTCTAGAGCTTCTTCAACACTAATCACAGCTAGAATCCACCATCTCTCACTGTCAAGCTTTGCTCTCGCTGCTTTATCAGTTCCCTAGCTTTTTTTAAATCATCATGTGTATTGACATTAAAAAAACTCAAACACTGCGGGTCGAATTCGGCTATCTCATCTTTAC